>LNFM01002948.1_pt1 | contig 35819 bp, 31 predicted proteins | sample 596031 | NCBI WGS metagenome assembly LNFM01 (sample SAMN04254537, study PRJNA301005) | activated carbon metagenome | isolation source: dual media filters at the Ann Arbor, Michigan drinking water treatment plant | place: USA: Ann Arbor | reverse complement strand
GGTCAGGTTGTTGCGGCCGGCCAGCTCGTTGCGAAGGTCGCGCGCCTCGATGCCATTGAAGCGGAGGTTGCACTTCCCGAACAGGACGTGGAAGCCGTCCGCGGCGCCAAGGCCAACGTCGTGATCTGGGGAGCGAGCCCCGATGACGAGCAGAAATCTTTGACGGCGCGATTGCGCGAGGTGGCGCCGGACGCCGATCCGATGTCGCGCACATTCCGTGCCCGCTTCGCCCTCGATGCTCCCGGACCTGACGCCACCCTTGGTCGGACGGCCACCGTTCGGCTGCGAGCCGGCCAATCCGACAACGTCGCTGTTCTTCCTATATCGGCGGTTGTCAACGAGGGCAGAGGAGCGGTCGTTTGGGTCGTATCGGCCGATGGAACGCGCGCCGCACCCCGTCCCGTTACGATCCATTCGCTGGAGAACGGCCGTGTGCTGGTTTCGTCCGGCCTCAGCAACGGCGACCAAGTCGTTGTGCTCGGTGTGCATCTGCTCGATCCCGGCAAACCGATCCGATCCATTGCATCGCGCACTGCCACCAGCCAGAACTAACGGAGTAAAACCAATGTCGAGCGGATTGGTCGTCGTGACCGGCGGATCGGGTTTCATCGCCAAGCATATCGTGCTGCAGCTTCTCGACTCCGGCTATAGCGTACGCGCCACGGTTCGTTCGCCAGCGCGGCAGGCGGAATTGCGGTCCGCCATGCGGGCGCATGCGCGTGATGCATACGGTGTCGACCACCGGCTCAGCTTCGCACAGCTTGATCTCGACAACGACGACGGCTGGGAGGCAGCATTAGCCGGCACCAACGCACTAATCCATACGGCTTCGCCCTTTCCGCTCGTGCAGCCCAGGGATGAGAACGATGTCATTCGGCCGGCGGTCGAGGGAACTCTCAGAGCCTTGCGCGCGGCAAAGAAGGCTGGCGTTACGCGGGTGGTGCTGACGTCGTCTGGCCTTGCGGTGATGCTCGCCAACAAGGGCAGCAATGCCGCACGCGACGAGAGCGACTGGAGCGATGTCAACGATCCGCGCGCGAATCCCTATGCCAAATCGAAGACGCTCGCCGAGCGGGCGGCGTGGCGGTACGTCGAGACAGACGCACCCGAAACACAACTAACCGTCATCAATCCGGGCTTCGTTATTGGCGCTCCCCTGGATACGGCTTTCGGCACGTCGCTGCGGGTCATTCAGCGCATCCTTGAAGCGAAAGATCCGATGTTGCCGAACTTCGGCTTTCCCGTCGTCGATGTGCGCGACATCGCAGCCATGCATGTCGCTGCGCTGACGCGACCGGGCACAGCCGGTAAGCGCTATCTCGGCGGCGATGAATTCGTATGGTTTCCGCAAATGGCGCAAATTCTCAAAGGCGCATTTCCCGAACGCGGAATCGTCACGCGGCGGGCGCCGAATTTCATTATTCGGGTCTTGGCGCTCTTCGACAAGGAAATCGGCACCATCATTCCAAATCTCGACGATCGCATCGATGTAACTGCGGATCGAGCGCGACGAGAACTGGACATGACTTTCAGGCCGGCAGCCGATGCCATCGTTTCGGCGGGCCGCTATATCATCGACAACAAACTCGTCTAGCCGCGCAGGCGGGAGGTCTAAATGAATTTCAATCTTTCGGCCATCGCCGTGCGCAATCCGGCCGTGGTTTTGTTTTTCATCATTGCGATCGGCTTGAGCGGTGCTTTCGCATATTTTCATTTGGGGCGCGCCGAAGATCCGAATTTCACCATCAAAACGATGGTGGTGCAGACGTATTGGCCGGGTGCCGCGGCCGATGACTTGCAGCGGCTCGTTGCCGAACCACTCGAAAAGCGTCTGCAGGAAATGCCTGAGCTCGATTACGTGCGGACGTATTCGCGCCCCGGCCAGACGATCATGCAAGTCCAGCTCAAAGATAGCGTGCGCGGGCGAGCCGCATCGGACGCCTGGTATCAGGTTCGCAAGAAACTGAGTGATAGCCGCATCGAGCTGCCGCAAGGCGTGCTGGGACCGTTTTTCAACGACGAATATGGGGACGTTTTCTCGGCCGTCTATATGCTGTCCGGTGAAGGAGCCACGCGCGCCGATCTGAAACGGCAAGCCGAAGTTGTGCGCCGCGCCCTACTCAGGGTTCCGGACGTGGCGAAAGTCGTCCTTGTTGGAGATGTGCCGGAACGCATTTTTGTTGAAATCAGCTACCGAAAGCTGGCCACGCTCGGCATTCCTGCGGAAACGATCTTCAACGCCGTCGGCGAACAAAACGCTATGGTTTCCGCAGGATCGATCGAAACGGATGCCGATCGTATCGAAGTCCGGGTCACTGGCGCTTTCAAGGGCGAAGAGGCGATTCGTGCGGTCCCGATCGAAGCCGGCGGGCGCACCTTCCGACTCGGCGACATTGCCGAAGTGAAGCGCGGCTACGAAGATCCTGCGTCCTTCCTTGTCACCCACCGCGGCCAGCCGGCCGTGGGCGTGGCGGTGGCGATGGCTGAAAATGCCAATGTTCTCGATCTCGGGCGCAATCTTTCGGCTGCAGTCGCTACGGTCCGATCCGACATCCCCTTGGGGATCGAACTGGAGCAAATCGCGGATCAGCCGCGTGTCGTCGAAGAATCCGTCGGAGAATTTCTGACGTCGTTCGGTGAAGCCCTGGCCATCGTGCTCATCGTCAGCTTCTTCTCACTTGGCTTCCGGGCCGGCATCGTCGTTGCGCTGTCGGTTCCGCTTGTTCTGGCGATCGTGTTCGTCGTGATGTACGCCGCCGGCATGAACCTCGACCGCATTACACTTGGCGCGCTCATCATCGCCCTCGGGCTCCTCGTTGACGATGCCATCATTGCTGTCGAAATGATGGTCGTGAAAATCGAGGAAGGCTTCGACCGCATCAGTGCTGCCGCTTTTGCGTGGCAATCGACGGCATTTCCAATGCTGACCGGTACACTTGTCACGGCAGTCGGATTTCTTCCGGTGGGGTTTGCGAAATCAACGGCGGGTGAATATGCCGGCAACATTTTTTGGATCGTCGGGCTGGCACTGATCGTCTCGTGGATCGTGGCTGTTGTCTTTGCTCCATATCTGGGAACCCGGCTTCTGTCGGAGAAAATCGGCAGCCACGCTGCGCATGGATATGACAGCCGCGCTTACACGGCGTTGCGGGGGACGATCAACTGGTCTTTGCGCTATCGCTGGACGGTGATAACCGCGACCGTCCTCTCATTCATCGCCGCAATCGGCGGCATGGCGTTCGTGCAGCAGCAATTCTTCCCGACGTCGTCTCGCCCTGAGCTCTTCATCGAAGTCCGGATGCCGGAAGGCACATCGATCGAGGCAACGGCAAAGGCTGCGGCCGACGCGGAAAAACTATTGGCCGGCGATAGCGATGTCGTCACCTACACGACTTATGTCGGTCAGGGCAGCCCGCGGTTCTTCCTCGCCCTCAATCCCGTACTTCCCAACCCAAGCTTTGCTTTGACCGTGATCATGACCAAGGATGCGGAGGCGCGCGAAAGGCTAAAAAGCAAACTCGAAAGCGCTATCGCCGATGGCGCGGTTCCTCAGGCCCGCGTTCGCATCGACAGATTGAATTTCGGCCCACCGGTCGGATTTCCCGTCCAGTTCCGCGTTGTTGGCGAAGATCCGCTACGGGTGCGAGACGTTGCGCAGCAGGTGCTTGCACTCATGCGAAGCGAGCCGCGCGCCGTCGATCCGCAGCTCGAATGGAACGAGCAGGTCAAGAACATCACGCTCGAAGTGGATCAGGATCGCGCGCGCGCGTTCGGCCTCAACTCGGTACAAATCTCACGAACGCTGCAATCACTCTTGTCGGGCGCGACCATCTCGGAATACCGGGAAGGCATCGAGGTGATCGATGTCGTGGTCAGGGCAGCGCCGGGCGAGCGGCTCGATCCTGGCCGAATTGGCGATCTCACGATTTTGACCCGCAGCGGGACGGCCGTGCCGTTGCGGCAGGTTGCGACGTTGAAGGTCGGTTTTGAAGAACCAATCTTGTGGCGGCGCAACCGGGATCTCAATCTGACGGTTCGCTCCGACGTTGCGCCGGGTGTCCAGCCACCGACTGTTACGGCGGCACTGTTGCCGAAGCTTGCCGCGCTGCAATCGACGCTTCCGGCCGGCTATCGTATCGACATTGGCGGAGCGGTGGAGGAAAGCGAGAAGGCCAACATCGCGCTGTTCAAGATTTTCCCGGTCATGCTGGTGGCGATGTTGACGATCCTGATGCTACAGCTACGCAGCTTTTCTAAATTGCTTCTGGTGTTTTCAACCGCGCCTCTTGGATTGATAGGCGCAGTCGCCGCCCTGCTCGCCTTCAATGCGCCGTTCGGGTTCGTGGCACTTTTGGGCGTCATCGCGCTTGCCGGCATGATCATGCGCAACACTGTTATTCTCGTCGATCAGATCGATCACGATCTGGCGGCGGGACTGCCACCTTGGGACGCCATCGTCGAGAGCACCGTGCGCCGCGCACGGCCCGTCATTCTGACGGCTTTGGCCGCCATCCTTGCCATGATTCCGCTGGCGCGCAGCGTGTTCTGGGGACCGATGGCCATCAGCATGATGGGTGGACTTCTGGTGGCGACGGTTTTGACGCTCATCTTCCTGCCGGCACTCTATGCGGCCTGGTTCCGGGTTCGACAGGGCAAACCCGGAACTGTCTCTGCTAAGCCAGCGATCGCGCCGCTTATGTTGCATGCGGCAGAGTAGGACAGCAGCGACAGCGGCGACAGCAATTAGTGGTGATTAGCGGACCCCGTCGCTATGCCGGGCCGCAAGAGAGCGACGATATTTTTGGCATACTCTGCATCAGACTTGTAGACCGTTCCGGAAAGGAAGCGATACCAGAACGCGCCGTGAATCATGTGCGCCAGTGCGTCGAAATCGATATCCTCACGAATTTGTCCGAGCGCAATGCCGTGGCGGAACGCGCGGCGCAATGCTTCGCACCGAACCCGATGAACGTTCTCATAAAGTTTGCGCCGGAACTCCGGATCGTACTGAGCCTCCGCGATCAAACTGCGCAGGCCTTTCGAGACGAGGGGAGCGCTCATGAATGTGAAATGTCGCGCGATATCTTGTTCAAGATCGGCAAAGGCGTCGGCAGTCTGAATGACCGGCGGCATAGCCTTCAGAGAATGTAGCGTGAAGGTATCAAGCACAAGATCGGCTTTGGTTGGCCACCAGCGATAGATCGACTGTTTTCCGACCTTGGCGCGGGCCGCTATTTTTTCAATCGTGACATCGGGGTAGTTTTCGCTACCGACAAGTTCGATGGTCGCGTCCATGATGGCGCGTTGGGTCGCGTCACTACGCGGGCGTCCAGGCGCACGCTTGCCGACTGTCGCCGCTTCCGATGTCATGGCCGGTTGCTCCTGATTGCGAAGCCGATTCACAATACGAAACGTATCGGATGGAAAACACTTGTCCAAGATTACTTTGTGCTGTGTCATCGGATTGCCAAGGGTTCTCTAAAGTTGGTGGTCGACGACGCGCACAACGACGCCACCCTGAATCACTTTGTTTTCAGAGTGCGTCGTGATTCACCGCCACATGTCTTTTTTCGAGGCGGTTGGTCAGCGCTGGCGAGAAAGGCAAAGCCTTGAACTCGCACAGGCTCTAGGGATCAAACCTGATAACAATCGTCCACTTCATTGGACGCATCATTGAGTCGTCGCGGCGGCGGGGCTGATGGCCCCGCCCTTACGTGTGGCGCATCAGCTTACGAGCCGTATGCGGTGCCGAGGTAGCCATGGACCGTGAAGTCGTTGGCGCCGTTGATCGGAGCGGCATTGGCCGTGGCGGCTACGCTGAGAACGCCGAGGGCGAGAACGACAGTTGCGATGATCTTGGTCATTGGAAGTCTCCTGATGGGATGTGTGTTGAGTTGATTTGGTCGGGGTGGCTTACGAGCCGTATGCGGTGCCGAGGTAGCCATGGACCGTGAAGTCGTTGGCGCCGTTGATGGGAGCGGCATTGGCCGTGGCGGCTACGCTGAGAACGCCGAGGGCGAGAACGACAGTTGCGATGATCTTGGTCATTGGAAGTCTCCTGGGGTTGAAGGTCGGCCTGAGTGGTTGGGCCAGCGCTTCTTGCCGCCAGCCATGAATAGAAACTAGACGTATCGGTTCGAAATGTAAATAAGGAAACGGATCGTTTCGTATCACAAAATCGTGATCAGGCTTTGCCGCGGCAAGAAAGCGACCATCTCGACAGCCAACCTGCTGTTAAGAATTATAAAAATGTGCTGACGGGATGTGACGGCGGCGAGAGAACAGCGCGCACCGCTCAAACGAATGAAGTCAGGCTCCCGCATCAATGCCCGGCATCAACGCATGAAAGCGTCGGAGGAAACGCTCAGTCAGTTCGCTGCAGAGGTGCTGCATTAAAACGTGAACCCGGCCCCTGGTGGCCGGGTCCGATCGTGTTCTGCTGACTAGTTGATCGAGGCCGTCGGCTCGCCGTGCTCTTCACAATTTTCAGAAATAACCGCGGTATCGGGATTACTTGGCGGGCCGATTGATGGACTTGCGTCCAGCACTTCGGCTTCCGCGGCGGCAACGCCATCTTGTGCTTCGGCTGAGGCTTCTTCATTGACTAATTCAGTCGAACTCTCTTCGTGCGCTTCGCTGATAGATGCGATCTCGTTTGCGGACGACGAAGGATCTGCACAAGCGGCCTCCTCAGGTTCGGCGGCAGCTGGCAGTGCGTCGGCCGTGGCGGTGGCTGTGGATGGTCGTTGATGCAGGATGCGGCCGAACCCGAGCGATACATCGAAACCTGGCGCGAAGCCTCATGGATCCAGCATCTGAGGCACCACGAGCGGGTGTCAAAAGAAGACCAGGCTATTCAAGCCAGCATCCGCCGCTTGCAGATTGACGACAAAGACCCGGTCGTGACCCACCTGGTCGCACCATCCAGGACGTGACGGCAGACATGGATTGAGGCGCATATTTCGAGTGCCTATAGATTTCTGCTTTTGGCCCTTGCAGACTCCTGGTCACGGCAGCTCGATGTCGGAAATCCCATGACAACCGGTCATGACGGGACGGCATACACGCCGCTGAGGGAACACCGGACCAGCTGAGCGCGGCTACGAAACTCACTTTTGACCCGAAGTTGCCGAGCCTTCAGCGGAATTCGACTTCCTCATTCAGGGTTTACGCTGCCAAGCCGAGCATGATCGCCAAAACTTTGGATACATGATGTGAAGCGGACGACAGTTTTCGGATTGTTGACCGATTTTCCAACCGATTGATTCTTGCTGAGTTCGAACACGAACGCTGCAATTGAGCAGGGTCTTCAGACCTCAGGCGGTTCACGTCAACAAAATGATCCTGTCGACACCACGAAAACAATCATAGTAATGACAGTCACGAAGAGCCATCGCGTGTGCTGGCTTCGAGAAATGTCTAACTCAGGGAAATCACCTTGGATCTTAAAGTAATACGCTACTTTCTCATTCTGGCTGATAGCTTGAGCTTTACCAAAGCAGCCGAGCAGTTAAACATATCCCAGCCGGCGCTTACGAAAGCGATCAGAAAATTCGAAATGGAAATTGGCGGAGTTCTGATCCATCGCGATGGGAAAGACCCGCGCCTAACTGAACTCGGCCGATCCCTTCGAACGGAATTCGAGGCCATCTTAAAGAGCGTTGAGAAGGCCGAACAGCTCGCTCAGATGATTGCGACTGGCCATCAGACGACGATCAATTTCGGCGTTTCGAATACTCTTGGTCCGCTGCCAATCAGCGCCTACTTCAAGGCAGCCTTTGGGCAACTCGAAAATTCGCGCATCCTTCTTCAAGAATCGTTGTCGATGGACCTGCCAAGTCTGGTGCTCTCGGGAAGCCTGGACTGCTGCATTTGTTCCGACTGCGATATTTCTAGCCCGAAGTTGAAGATCATCCCGTTGTTTGACGAACGCCTTCTGCTGGCTTGTTCGAGTCAGCATCCCTTCGCAACAGCAACGGAGATCTCGGCCGAAGATCTGCATGAGGAACCATATCTGGATCGTCTGAACTGTGAATTCAGATTGAAGACTGCCGAGATCCTGGGCAACAGCGGCGTATTCATGAAGCCGATGTTCCAGTCCGATCGGGAAGAATGGATCCAACACCTCGTTCTTCAGGGCGTCGGTGTTGCGCTCTTGCCCGAGTTTTCTGTTCGCCTGGAGGGCGTCGTCCTCAGGCCGGTCCGCGGGCTCGATTTATCGCGCAAGGTCCAGTTCATAATCGTGTCGGGGACGCCGCCGAACAAGAACGCAACGGTTCTTGCGGGAATCTCTTCCCAGTTCCCCTGGCCACGCTCCGACAGCAATTGAATTCCCAATGGTTATCAAATTCATTCCTTCTGTTGTCTTGCTGCTAACCTTGCCCGGTCGTAAGCTTATTTTCAGTACCAAAACAGACCTTTATAAAAACGGGGGAATTCGCGAATGGCAAATATTGCCAGAAGAGCGCTGGTCGTGGCAACTTCCGCGCTTAGCGTTTTGGGAGTGGGATACTTTATTTCCAGTCATAATGTTGTCGCACCGGCGCAAGCGCAGGACAACGACGGCTATGAAGTCAAAATCAAGCCTGAATGGACAAAAGACGGACGTTTGAAATTCATATTTGATGGAGCGTTCGGGATGACACGGTTTAAGTCCCTGGCTGTAGCTATCGTGTTGGCGGCTGCTGCCTTTGTCGGTGTTGGTAGTGTTCAAACCGTCAGCGCTCGAGACACAATAAAACAATTCAGTGCGTACGATCTCTACGTCGATCCGCAAGGCAATATCTCTTTGCCGGAGAATTTCCAGATCGATTGGACATTCATGGGATCTTGGGCCGTAGCCGACGGCGGCAAGGTTCCAGAAATTCACAACGTCTATGCACCCAAGGAAGTGATCGAAGACTACAAGAAAAACGGCGAATTTTCTGACGGCGCGATACTCGTCAAGGAAGCGCGTCACGCACGCGGAGCCCAACATACCACTGGCCTAGCCCACTGGGTTGGCGACGTGAAGGTTTGGTTCGTCATGGTCCGTGACAAGAAAGGCCGTTTTCCCAATAATCCGCTCTGGGGCGAGGGGTGGGGTTGGGCGCTATTTAATGGCGACGACCGCAAGAAGCAGGTCGCAACAGACTTTCGCAACGATTGTCTCGGTTGCCATGCCCCGGCCAAGGACACCGATTGGACCTACATTTATGCCTATCCAGTTCTCGGCGATCAGGTTGCAAAGTACGCACCCGCTCGCGATGCTGAGAAGCAGAAATAGGAGATAATCGGCGCGTCAGACGCAATGGCGGCATAAGGATCTACGTCCGCCTAGCCTTGAATTTCCGCGTCCGGGGTGATGCGAATCCAACTGCGCAACCGCCCACCCGGTCCCGAGAGCCAGAGGCGGTCGCTTTCAGATTTGCGATTCTCCGTGGCTCTAGATCATGCCGGCTTCTCGCGACTCAACGGTGTTGGAACGCACGGGACGAATTGCGTTCGCTTCATCATCACGCGAGGAACGACAACCATGCGATCGTCAACCGATTACACCGGCCCAAAGGCAGGCCGGATTTCTGTCGAGGCCGCCACGAAAGCAGCTACGGTTCAGTCGAACATCGAAGAGATTAGGGAGGCCTGGGACATCTTCCGGAGTGCAGACACCGTTCGGCTCTCAGTATGGCACAAGCCACCCTCTCCGTACGATACGGACATTGTGCAAGCCTCGGAGAGCATTCCAATTTCTGCAGTGGCCACAATTCTGCAGCAGCGCTTCGAACATCAGATAAGCAGCTGAACGAAGACGTCAGCACCCTTGGGTTTGAGCCGACCATCGTCAGTTTGACGCCCCGCTCTGAAGAAGAAGCATCCCAGCAAGCGACTGGCGCTGGCTCCGGTCACCCAATCGGGCCAGCGCCATCTGCGGCGACAATCCATTTTTCTTTTGTAATTAAAAAGTTTGGCGCGCCCGGCTGGATTCGAACCAGCGGCCGCTCGCTTAGAAGTTTCACGTTCTGACCACGCAGGCCTCCGCAAGCGTCCGCAACAGCCATTGTTTTCAGTACGTTATTCGCGTTGCAGGACGCACCCGTACGCGCCAGTACGCATCAGATACGGTTCGCACACGGTTCGCGCGTCAGACCTACACGGTTCGCGCGATCGGCGCTATCAGCGAACTCGAACCTCCTGCCCGCCGCTGTTTTGCAGGACACGCGAGAGCTGCCGACATGCCCCAGTACGAACCCACCAAGCTCACCGAAACCTTCATCCGCGACCTGCCGCTCGAAGGCATCGCCTATGCCGTCCGTGACACCAAGGTCACGGGGCTCTTCGTGGCCGTCAACAAGACCGGCAAGTCCTACAAGGTGCAGCGCGACCTCTGGCGCGGACGCCGCGGCCAGCGCCAGCTGATCAAAACCGTCCGACACACACTCGGGTCGACCGAGGACCTGACGCTCGAACAGGCTCGCCTTAAGGCTGAGGACGTCATTCGTCAGATCAAGCTCGGTATCGACCCCAACGAACCGCTGGCCGGCCAGAAGGCGGAAGGCTGGACTGTCGATGTCCTGTTCGAAGAATACGCGGCCGACCTCCGCGCGCGGGAATGCTCGGAGCGCACCATCGAAGACACACTCGCCCGCCGCGACCGCTACCTCCCTGATTGGAAGGACATGCCCCTCACATCGCTGTCGCGGTCGATCGTCCGCGCCAAGCACGTGGAGCTCACCAAGACCCGCGGCAAGGTCACGGCGAACCACGTCATGCGCGACTTCCGCGCTGCCTATAACCTCGCTCTTCGAGTTGTCGATAATCCCGATCTCCTCCCCGACAACCCGGTCAAGGCCGTCACCTTCAACAAGGAGCGGCGCAAGAACGCCGTTATCCATCCCGACGACCTACCCGACTGGTGGGACAAGATGCAGGCGATCCCCAATCCCCTGCGCCGCACCATGCATGAGTTCGGGTTGTATTCCGGGCTGCGGCCCGGGACGCTGGTCGCGCTCCGCCGCGACTGGATCCAGTGGCGCGACCGCGCCGTCTCGATCCCCAAGATGAAATCGGGGCGCAGCTTCGACCTGCCCCTCTCCGATCACATGATCGCTGTCCTGAAGCGCGCTATCACTATCGGCGACGTCCTCTTCCCCGGCTCGGAGTGGGTGTTCCCGACGCGGGCTCTAAAAGACAACCCGAAGCGCGGCATCAAGCGCGGCGACACCATCCCGACGCAGATCTGGCGGGAAAAGTCGCTCCCCAGCGAAACGGGCCACCTCCTGCGCCACACCTATCGGACGATTGCCCAGCGCATCTGCCTCGACAAGATCGAAGCACGGCTTCTCCTGGACCACACCGTGCCGGGGATCGACGGCGTCTACATCCATGAGAAGGCATTGTTTGACAGGCTACTTGTGGCGCAGGAACAGATGACCGCGGCCATCGATCAGCTTAAAGCCAAAAAGCCGGCCATTGAGGTGGAGGCGCAACGGCTCATCGCGGCTCAGTAGACCTGCATTATCCCAATAGCGGTCATCGGTACACAGCCTGTTTTCCGACGAGCCAAGTGCCTCCGACCGTGTCCGCAGTCAGAGGCATAGCGTTCAATGTCGGAGACGCCACATTCAAACTCGATCGAACTCCCGAACACTGACCGCAGCAAACGACACCCGAAGGGAGACTGCTCACTCCAGTGGATAGTGAGCACCAGACGGTCGCCAATCACTCAACAGACTGCCGCTTCGCAAGCCACTTGCGCGGAATCAAGTAGTCCGTGTCTCCCCTCCATGTCTCTGGGGCGATGACATTGCTCTGGTCGCCCCATGCGTTCTGGTCGGCATGATCGAGGACGATGATTTGCAATCGGTTTTTAAAACTTTTCTGAGCACGCGCCAGGGCGGCAAAGATCTTCTGCGTCCTCGCGAGGTCCCCGAGCTTGCGCCGCCCCAGCGTGTCATCGGCGGTTTGTCCAGCAGCAGGTTCGACAATCTCCTCGAACGTCTCTCCGGGGAAGTAGACCTGGCTCGGCTGGTCGATGAAGAGGAAGGTTGGAACCGGGTTGCCGGAGACTCGCTCCAAGAAGGTTCCGTGCAGCGCCAGCATGGCTGCGAGATGATAGCCCATCCAATTTTCGCCGCTGCCGATTTCCCAGAGAAAATCACTCTTGCTCTGTCCGGTGTGCGTAAACTTAAGGTTCAACTCCTGTTCGTCGAGTTCAGGCGTACCCTCGGCACCGTCGATTTCCAACGCAGCAATGAACCGCTCTATGTAGTTTGAGATCGATTTATGGACTTCTGACCGCTTTCGATCGCGCTCATCTTCATTCAGCTGGGCCCGCAGCCGAGCTATCTTTTCCCTGAGCAGACGATATTGCTCCTCGATGCCATCCTCGCCCTCCAGGTCGCCCATCATCTTCAGCGCTTGATCGATGCTTCCGAGGAAACGGTATACGCCCTCCAACGTGCGGCTTTGGCCTCTTTCGACATCGGCTTCGGCTTCGAGAACGCGACGAAGCTCACGAAGTTCGAGCTGGCGCTGTTCGTCCGAGAGTAGTTGCTGCTCGATATCCGCGATCTCTTTGTCGACGACGGGGCTCGCATGACGCGTTCCCGCGATCATCGAGCTCAACTCGTCAAGCGGCTCCTTGAGGTCGCGAAGGAAGGCGCTGGCGGCGTCGGTGTCAGCCCCGCACAGGACACAGTGCTCGCTGGTTACGGCAGATGTGAACCAATTCACGCCCTGCAATCTGGCCTGTTGATCGGCGGCGACCTCGTCATAGTCGGCGATCGAGGCGCGCAGGCTCTTGAGGCGACGCAGTCGGCGTTTCGCGGACGAAATCGCACGATCGACCGTCTGTTCCTGCTCTCTCGTCCGGTGGAGTTGGTCGACTGCCGAGGCCGTTCCGCCTCCGTTCGGCACTGTCGGTCCAGCACTGGCGACCAATGTGCGCATAAGATCAACAATCGCATTGAGGTCCGCAGGTGGCGATCCGGCAGGCAAGAGGTTCAGTTCCTGGCCCCGGAGAAACGCACCGGTTACGCTGCTCCTCCACGATTCAACGGCGGATCGGCGCAGGCGCAGCGATCGTTGCAATTGACGCGCTTGCGCTTCGAGCTGATTCAATCGATGCATACGAATGAGGTCGTCATTGGTGATGATGCCGAGCGCGAGCGGCAGCAGATTCGCAAGCTTTTTGCGATGTTCGGTCGTGTCTGCCTTAAATAGCAAGGTGTACGGGTTGGCGACGATGTGTTGTGGGAGGAAGTTGAATGCGGCCATGTCGCGAAACGAGGCACGGCCAGCGTAGCCTTCCTCTTCGTCGACGCTGAGACGGAGATCGGATAGCCCAGCGAGGGTGTCCATACGCTTCTTGAACGTCTCCACGCGTTCATTTGCGGTTGGCCGCTTGGGCAAAGGGGCGGCTGGATCGTAGCGCAATTCGACCCAATAGTGCGATGACGTGTCCCGACCATCGGGCTTCTTGCGGGCGATCATCATCATGCCGAGGTCAGTTTCGACAACGAGTCCATACCACGACGCCAAGTTGCGGATGGGGCCGACGGGGATCGAACAGGTTCCGCTGCCCAGAACGTAGTCCACAATCCAGACGAGGGAGGATTTGCCTGTCGCGCTCCAGCCGGTGATTACATTTAGCTTGTCGGGCGCGAAGTCTATGGTGCGAGGGTCCAGGCTTACGTCGTCGGGCCAGATCACAAGGCGCTTGATCAGCAACTTCATTTTACAACCCGATCCTCAGTCTCGTGGCCAAACTGGTATTGTCCTCTGCCGCGAACCAGGCTCCAAGGCGCCGAACGCATGCAAATATCTGGCTGACACTTTCAGCATCGTCGCGGATATCGAGTGGCAATCTCGCGCCGAGGGCGCGATATCCGGCAAATCGTCGGCCATCGACGCGCTCCAGAAGACGCGCGGCGCAGGCGACTTGCAGCCCCTTCAGCGCATCCAGGGCGTAGAAGTCGATTCTGTGTTGCAGGCCGGCGAGAATGTCGGGGCAGTCTTCGAGAGCCTTGGACAATCCGCTGTTGAACTGCATGCGGAACGTCTGCTCGGCTGTGTCGCGATGGAACATCATCGCAGCGGCGATGACGAAGAGCGGCAACTCGGGAGCGGTGCCGTCTCCGTGTTCACGGAAGGACGCCGCGAAATGCCAGAGGGCCCGGGCGGTTAGCGCGGGATTGTGGAGAATGCGCTCCTCGTGGTCATGCCTCATCACCAGCCTTCGGTACGTAGGTCGTATCCCACCAAACGTCGTCGTTTTCGGCGAGCCGATGGTAGTGTCCCGAGGTCATGTATAGCTCGTCGCAGGGCGTGCCGGCCAGCGGCTCTCGGTGCTCGTAGGTAGTTCGCATCAGCACTTCATTGCCGATACGTCGAATGTCCGCACCGGCCATGTGCACCTTGGTCTGACGCATGATGTTGCGCCAGCGGGTGCTGAGGCGTTCGCCGCGATGGAGCCATTCCGACGGGGCAACGCTGCCCTCCTGACCGATGCGATACTTTTCGGCGCCAAACTGCAGGAAGTGATCAACCGACTGCACGACATCGTCATGCGTCGCGTCGATGCAGGTCAGGTGATGCACGAATCGACGGGTCATCGCTTTGGCGCGTTGCTCGGGATCGACGGGAACTTGCGAAGCCGGGCGCGGAAGCAGTCGTTGCCGGCGAAGCGACTGCTCCAGGAAGCGGCACTGACGCACGGCGCTGACCCTGCTTATGATCCCCGGCTCTCGGCGTCGCCAGGCTTCGAGCAAAGCCTCGGCCAGCCAGCCGAACAAGCTCTGAAAGATAGCCGAGTGGTCGAGATCGGGGTCGAGCGCGAATCCGCGAACGACAGGTTCCTGCCAGTCTCTTGCCTCGTAGCCATCGACGATGCGAATGCCGGCAACGAGGGCCGACAGCGACGCGTCGTCGTCTTGCAGCACGTCGTCGATGATCACTTGGATTTTGGAGCGCGTCCCCTGACGCCCGTGAGAGGCCCCGGCCTGCCGAAGCGCCGCAACGATGTCCTGCGTCGTCCCCTCATTCGCTCCTAAGGCTTTAATGCGATCGATGATGGGACCGGCGATTTCGCTGTTGCAGGCAAACAGGTAGGTCGCACACCGCCCGCCAGCCCGACGCTGATGCACCCAGATTTGCAGGGTGCGCCAGAGCGCGGGGCTGCGATCCGACAGCACCCGTCTGGTCGGAGTTACGGTGTGCTTGTCTTGCTCCTGCGCGGCTACTGCCAGTCCCTGAAACGTCGTCACATCGTCGATGTGTTCGACGGCGACCGCATCGTTCGCCGGTGCTGCAAGATGGACAAGTGCCCGTTCGAGCTGAAATAGGCATCCAGCGACGCTGGGTGCGGCCGTATGGCTGGCCGTCGATGGACTTGCCACGAGAATCGCTCTGCCTGACGTGGAACCGAGAATCATTCGTGGCCGTTGCGCGGCGAGTCGTCAAGCAACGGCAAAGGGTTGTTCCACAGTCGTCAACGTATAGTTTTAAGTGGACCCGCAAATAGGGCCGCGATGCCGACCACCCTTCACTCCTCCGGGCAGCGAGTTTTCAATATCCGAAGTTCCCTTCATTTTGGGTTGGATCGAATGGTGTGCAGGCAGTGGCCGAGTTACCAGCGCATATTCTCGTCGGCGAATTCGAGACAGGCGATAATAGCCCAGACCTCCCTCATGGGACTGGTCTAGCGACTGATGGATTAGGGTATAGTCATCCTAAATCCAAGGGGGCGATGATGGAGGGATGGCTTTTCATACTTGGGGTCGGTTTCCTGATCTGGCGTCTTTTTGGCCGCCGGAAGCCACCGCATGCCATCAAAGCGCCATCGCTATCGGCCGCAGAGCCTTTCGCCCGCACCAGTTCTTCCCAGCCGCTCAGTCCGCCGCAATCCAGGCATAGCCGTCCCCCGCCCGTGCCTGCCAAGCCCCAACGCGTAGAGTGGGTGCCCGCAGGTCACGCAGTGGAGGTTTCCGGGTTTCAAATACCCAACGGGCTCGTCTACGTCGGCACTCCGAGCCGTAGGCAAGACCACAATCGGAGCACTGCCCATATCCTGGACCCATCTCGATCCACTACCGCTCCGCGACCCGATGTCGAAGGCGCAACCATGTTCTACTGGCCGCACTACGCGGAGATCAGTCCCGCCGCACGGCGAGCCAACCTTCAATGGCACGCAACCGGTCGACGTGATCCGAAGTTCGGCATCGGTCACGTCTTCCTGTTTTTCTACGGTCTGGAACACCGGCTGTTCGTCGATAAGGCTCTCGACGATCTGCCTGCGATAGAGAACGAACTCACACAAATTCTCGCGGTCTACGGCAACAACCATTCGTTCCGAGGCTACGTAGGCAGTCTGCTTGCTGCGGCCCGCATAATGTCACAGCGGGTCCTGTCGGAACCGGATCTCACCCTCGACGGTGCAGCCAGCCCCCAAATGGGCTTGGATTTTCGCGTGGCGTTGGCAAAGAGGCTCAACGAAGGCTCGTTGGATGGGGAATGGCTCCTCGCCTGGTATCTGAGACATCCCGGAAAATCACTAAGAACCCCGGCCACCCGCTGCTTCGAAGAGTTTAAATCCTTGTTTCTTGCGAGGTTCGTCGAGCAGTACCCAAGGGGACTTCACGTCAGGAAGTCTTCGCGCCGCCTTGACCTCCAGTACCAATCGGCAAGCGGGGCCTTCACGAGAGACTTATCGGAATGGGCGCCCGGGCTTTCAGATCCGTTTTCGACCACGGCGCCCATGAAGGTTGCCGCAGAGCTAGCCGTCGAATGCTCCGACGCGTTGGACGCTTACAGCAGGCACGTCGGCCGCAATCCCGAGTCGGCGGCAAATATCGGGTCTCGCATGTTGCTGCCAACTGAGCTTCGGCGGTCTTTGGCCTCAGACCCCGGCGTGCAGGATGTCAAGCAGGCCTTGGCGCAGCAGCTCAGACAAAACATCGCGCAGGTGTGCTTGCTGGACCTTCTGAAGCTTACGTCTCTGCCAGCGGACCCCGACAAGAAGATCTCGTCGGCCATTGCGGCTCGCCTCTCTGATGCCCTGGCAAGTCTTGACGTGGGCATGGAGCCGGATGTTCGCTTCGGTGGTAAACTTCCGGCGCCCAGTTCAGCGGTGACGATCTTCAAAGCGCCGGGCGGCGCAAAGATCGATCCGTCCCGCGCCGAGCTTTCAACGGCGCGCGTCCTCGTCGAGGTTGCCGTACTCGCCGCCGCCGTCGAGGGGAATGACGAAAAGGCTGGACTGCGTTCCGTGCTTTCTGAGGTGGAAAGCCTTCCCAATCTGACCCCCGCAGAGAGATTGCGATTGTTCGCTTATGTCTATCACTTGAGCCGACAGGAGAACGCCAAGGTAACGGGATGGCAACGGCTTGCGGCGCTGCCATTGCCGGAACGCGAACGAATCGCCCACGTCGCCGTGAGGGCGTTAACGGCCGATGGGCGCATCGAGGCGACCGAGATCAAGTTCGCCGAACGGCTCTGCAGTGCCCTTGGCATTCCCTTGCAGCGCCTCTATTCGGACCTGCACGAGCAAATCGGCGATGAGCCAAGGACGGTGGCGCCTGCGGATTTAAACGGCGGTGGCGTCGCCATACCGGCTCGTCCCACGCGGGACACCGAGGCGCAGCCTTCGCGCGGCAACGGACGCGCGCCGGCAGTCGCCGCTGGCGAAAAGATTCAGCCCGCGCAGCTGCGTGGAATGCCAGAGCCCGAGGCGCTGCCACCACGCCTGCCAATCGCCGAACTGGCGATCGTCAACAAGTCGCGGCTGCATCGCACGCGACACGAGACGGCCCAGGTGCGCGAGATCCTGAACGAGATTTACGCAGCCGACGACGCTGAAGCCGCCAGCACCGCCATTGACAGCGTCGACGCAGAGGCCCCTCGCAGGTTCCATGGTCTGGACCGGAGTCATGAGGAGCTAGTCGTGCTGTTCCTCGAGAGCGGCGGCCACGTTGAACGGACAGATTTCGAAGCTCACGCCAAACGCCTCCGGCTGTTCACCGATGGCGCCCTGGAGACCATCAATGACTGGTCGTTCGGTCATTTCGAGGAAGCGCTGGTGGAAGACGGCGACCCGTTGATGATACCGCCGCGCCTATTGAACCAACTCAAAGAGATGACATTGCCATCATGACCACTCCCATCCGGCCCCGTGACCGTGATACCATCATCCAGGCCTTGAGTGCGGGTGTTGTGCCGCGCGTGGGCTTGCAGCACATCCAGGTCGGCCGCGTCAGCGAGGTCAAGGCGGCCATCCAGGATATCGACCGCATTGCGGACAAGGGCGGCGCCTTCCGCGTCGTGATCGGCCCCTACGGCGCCGGCAAGACGTTTTATCTCAATCTTGTTCGGTCGCTCGCCCTCGAGAAGCGACTGGTGACGATGCAGGTCGACCTCGCCCCCGACCGGAGGCTCCACGCGTCTGGTGGACAAGCGCGAAACCTGTACCAGGAGGCCGTACGCACCATGGCAACGCGTGCCAAGCCGGACGGCGGCGCTTTGCAAAACGTGGTCGAGCGGTTGATCGGAGACGCCAACCAGTCCGCAGCCCAAGCGGGCAAGGCCGCCGAGGCGATCATCCAAGACCGTTTGACGCCGCTTCGCGAGTACAACGGCGGCTTTGACTTCGTCACCGTCGTCATCGCGTTTTGCCGAGGCCATGCCGAGGGCAACGAACAGCTGAAGACCGACGCCATGCGCTGGCTGCGCGGTGAGTTTACGACCAAGACCGATGCACAGCGGGCTTTAGGGGTCAGGACAATCGTTGGTGACGATACGGTTTACGACCACCTCAAGCTCCTGTCCGGGTTCGTCCAGAGCGCCGGCTACGCCGGTCTTTTCGTCATCCTCGACGAGATGGTCAACCTATACAAAATGCAGCACAGCGTCTCCCGCCAGCAGAACTACGAACAGATCTTGCGCATCCTCAACGACGTCCTGCAGGGCGACGTGAAGGGCCTCGGGTTCTATCTGGGCGGGACGCCCGAGTTCCTGATGGATACCCGGCGCGGCCTCTACAGCTACGCGGCGTTGCAATCCCGTCTCGCAGAAAACCCGTTCAGCAGAGATGGCCGCGTCGACTTTTCCGGCCCGGTGCTTCGGCTCGCCAATCTCACTCCCGAAGACCTGCACGTCCTGCTGGAGAACGTGCGCCGCGTTTTCGCATCCGGCGACGACGCAAAGAACCTCGTTCCCGACGAGGCTATCGAAGCCTTCATGGCCCACTGCAGCAAAACGATTGGCGATGCCTATTTCCGCACGCCGCGCAATTCAGTGCGCGCATTCGTCCAATTGTTGTCGACGCTGGAGCAGAACCCATCCACCGCCTGGTCCGACCTTATCGCCAAGACCACGCTCGAAAAGGACACAGAACCAGCGGGGGGCGGAGACGATGAGCTCACAACCTTCAAACTCTGAGCCGTCTCCCTTCGACCGCCTTAACGAGAAGGTTCGGTACTGGATTTGGGACAAGGGCTGGAGCGAGCTCCGCGACATCCAGGCGAAGGCGATTGGCGGCATCCTGGACGCCGAGGACGACGTGATCCTGGCGGCTACGACCGCCGCCGGCAAGACCGAGGCGGCATTCCTGCCGATACTCAGCTCCATTGCTTCAGAGAACATCGACAGTTTTGCAGTCCTCTACATCAGTCCCCTCAAGGCCCTCATCAACGACCAATTCCGTCGGCTAGAGGACTTGTGCGAGCGCCTTGAGCTTCCGGTCGTCAAATGGCACGGGGATGCTTCCGCTGCGGCGAAGGCCAGGGCGATGGAAAGGCCCAGGGGTGTCGTACTCATTACCCCGGAGTCGTTGGAGTCCCTGTTGGTTCGGCGAGGGCCAGACGTGAGACGCATGGTCCACGACCTGCGCTTCATCGTCATCGACGAACTGCATGCTTTCCTGTCCGGCGAGCGCGGCATTCACCTCGCCTCGCTTCTGAAGCGTCTCGACGCGACCGCCGGCAGGCACATTAGGAAAGTTGGATTGTCGGCGACGATCGGCGATTTCGCCCTTGCGCAGTATTTCCTGAACCCCAAGGCGCCGCAGGCTGTCCAGTTGATCGAAAGCTCTCTCGGCCAACCCGAGCTCCGCCTCCAGATCAGAGGCTACCGGGAACCCGATCCGGATTGGGAGAGCCGAAAGCCGGGGAACGAACGGCTCCTTCCGGCACAGACAGCGATTGTTGCACACGTTTATCAAACGCTGCGCGGTCGCAACAACCTCATCTTCGCGTCGCGACGCCAGGAGGTCGAGAGCGTTGCCGACGCGTTGGGCCGCCTCAGCGAGGACAAGCGCGTCCCGAATGAATTCTTCCCTCATCACGGTAGCCTCTCCAAGATGTTGAGAGAGGAACTGGAGGAGCGTCTCAAAACCGGCGAACTGCCAACCACGGCTGTCGCCACGACCACGCTCGAACTTGGCATCGATGTCGGCTCGGTCGCCTCGGTCGCGCAAGTGGGGCCTCCAGCCTCAGTCGCGGGGCTCCGTCAGCGACTTGGACGCAGCGGCCGCCGCGAGGGCGAACCGTCGGTCTTGCGCATCTACGTCCGTGAGCCCGATCGACCGGCGGAGGATGATCCGTTTGAACTGCTGCGGCTGGAGCTTGTTCAAGCCATTGCCGCCGTCAATCTCCTCGTCTCCAGGTGGGTCGAGCCCGGCGGCGGCCAGGGACTGCACCTCTCAACGCTATTGCATCAGACTCTAGCGCTTATTTGCGAGCGGGGAGGAGCGCGGGCCAGAGACCTGTTCGAGCTGCTCTGCGGGCCCGGGCCTTTCGCGCAGGTGTCCGACCGCGACTATGCGGCACTGCTCAGGGCGATGAACGAGGCAAAACTAATCGAGCAATCCCCGGACGGCATCCTGATGCTCGGCTCGCTGGGAGAGACAATTACAAACAGGTTCGACTTCTATGCGGTTTTCATGACCGACGACGAGTACCGCATCGTCACCGATCAGCGGACGCTTGGAACGGTGCCTGTATTCAATCCTTTGCGCGAAGGGGATTTCCTCACCTTTGCCGGGCGGCGATGGATCGTCTTGAGCGTCGATGACCGCGCAAAGGTGGTCATGGTCAAAGCGGCCCCGGCCGGACGCGTGCCCCTGTTCCCAGCCCAGGAGGGGATGCCGCTGCATGACCGTCTCGTTCAGGAGATGAGGGATGTCTACGAAAACGGCACCAGCTACCCGTTCCTTGACCTGGTCGGCAAGACCCTGCTGCAAGAAGGGCGCGACGCCTATCGCACTCTCGGGCTCCACAGCAGACAGCTAGTGAATGTCGGTGATGATATTCATCTCTTCGTCTGGCGCGGCACCAAGGCAACGGAGACGCTGCGGCTCGCTTTGGCATCCCACGACATACGCAGCGAGGCCTACAGCATCGGTCTTCATGCCAAGTATTGCGAACTCGAAAAATTCGAGAGCGCGTTGTTCCGCATCCTCCAAAGCCCTCCCACAGCGCACGACGTTGCAGCATTCGCCGAGCCGCTTCGGCGCCAGAAGTACGATCCTTACTTGCCCGACGCCATGTTGCGGGATGCATTTGCACGCACAGCTGTCGATCTGGGCATCTTCCAAGCGATGAAATTGCCTCCGCCAAGCATTTGAAACATTGGCATTGTCAGGAGCCGCGTTGAATTTTGGAGCAGTATAGATCCCCATTTCGCATCGTGGCACGTTGCTACATGGGCTCAGCAATAGACGCTCCGTCTGCAACTGTCTCCACGTAGTTTAAGAGTTTCGGTCAGGCTAGAACGGTCACCCATCCATTACCGATGTCGAATGCTTCACACAGTAGCTCGCGCAATTGACCACCTTCGAAAGATTCGAGCGCCCGGTGAAGGTTCGAGATTAGGGCAAGGTGTCCTCCCCACGACCGGCGTCCACTTGTCGGATAGCAACGGCCCGCGGGTTAGATGGCCATCATCCTATGCAAACCCGAAAAAGCCGGTGAGCTTTCATCTCCAGACTGCCGCGCCGCAGACTATTTGCGAACATATTATTCTCCACAATAGTCTTCGGGCTGACTTGGGCGCATCTGATTTGCGCAGAGCTTAAAGAGGAAACGACCGATGTCGGGAATCCCCGCAGGAACTATCACGCTCCACGAGGCCCGCAATCTTGCCTTTCAACTCATCACTGGTATGCGAGTTGCTGAGGCTCTCGACGAAATCATGTACACCGAAAGTAGGGACGAAGCCGCAGTCATCCATAAGTACGCCAAAATCTCTGCGGAGCTGGCTCGCTCCGACGTGATCTTGGAACAGCTTTGGACTCAGGGAATCTTGGAGGTTTTTGCTCAAAGCGATTTTGGTGCAACCGAGCGGCTGCCTCGTGAACATCTTGAATCCTGCCAAGGAATTCGCTTGGCATCGCGCATTTCCGCTCACTTCCCAACCGCCTCCCCGCTTCGTAAATACAACGGGGCGACACTCTTTCTTATATCGGCGGAACTCGACCGCACCTTTAAAGAATTGGGCATCAGGAGTGCTAAGCAGATCCGTGCCAATGGCAAAACCAAAAAGCTGATGCCTGCTGCAAAGCGCGGTCGCCGCGCCATCTACGACTGGCCCTCCATCGAGGGCGCACTGCTTAACATTCTTGCCGCGAGGGGTGTACCACACACCGAGCATTCGATGAAATGGAAGTCTGAAGCCGACATCATGCGGTGGGTTCAAGAATGGTGCATCAAGAAATGGGGCAAAGAACCGGGAGACGGTGTAACGCGTCAACGCGTCCGTCAAACCATTTCCAATTTCATTAAATCACAACCGGCAAAGTAACCCGCTTTATCGAATTTCGGAACGACGCAGTCCTCACCGCTCCGCTACACCACGCTGGAGATCATTGAGATCGCATTAGCTTCTCCAAGCTGCCGTCTCAACAATCGACCAACTTGCAGTGTGTGAGCGGCGCCGTCTAGTGCTGAACCGGCCCGCATCTCCCACCGCGCTAACCAAGAGCGCCGGGCCTATGTCCTCAACTGACCCTAACTACATTTTTAAACTTCAAGCTGAATACGTGGATACCGTCGGCGCATCTGCGCTGACCGGTTTGTCCCCCCGCGCGCTCGACACCCTCCGTTACCGCGGCCTCGGTCCCCGCTATCTGAGGGTTGGCAGCCGGATCCGCTACCGGATCGAAGACCTGCGCGCGTGGATGGAGCGCGATGCAGTTCCCACCTTCAACTCCGCTGCCAACCACGAAGCGGACGACCTTGGGGGCGAAAATGGCTAAGCCCACCAAACCCTCTCCCATCCAACATTTCACCGTCGCAGAAACGGCACGCCTGCTCGGTGTCTCCGAGAAGACCGTGCGCCGCGAGATCGATGACGGCTGGTTGCTGGCGACGAACATCCGCGGAGTTATCCGCATCTCCTACGCGGATATCGAGCGTTACATCGACTTGTTCAAAGCCAAAACTCGCAAGAAACAGCCAAGCAAGAAGAAAGACTAATTTCCCCAATTATTACAAGGAGAAGACGCGGGGGTTCTCAAACAGTCCCCGGAATTACTTGAAGAAATCGCCCCCCCGTATTTCCGATTTTCCACGCCAGACCAAGCTTGACCAAACCTGTCCAAACCTGGCCGGAGAGAGCACCCATGTCTAAGCCGAGAAACTTTGAAGAACTGATTGCGCTGACCCGCAACGACGATCGCCTCACTTTCAAGCAGCGTAAGGTTCTTCGCTCCCACCTAAAGCGCTTCTGCGAAATTGTGGGCCGTATTCCAACGACGGTCGCGACCGATATCGAGAGTGTCCGCGATCTCATGAGCAAGGCAAACCCCGGGGCGTGCGGAGTCGACATGGCGTACTGGGCGAAGATTCGCTCCGGCGTGTGGCGCGCGATGGAAGATGCTGGCTTTCCCGTCGTTCGCGCCCGCGGAGTCAATCCCACTCCTCCCGTCCAAACGCTCGTTGCGATCATGGGGGACGACGACAAAGCCCAACTGACGCTGACGCCCCTTCTGAAATTCTTCGTGATGACCGGAACATCGCCCTGGGAATTCACCCAGGAAACGGTGCCACTCTATCGCGAGTGGCTGCAAGGCTGCTATTCGCGCACCAACTGGCAGCGCGCCTACAAGCGCTCGTTGGGCGTGTGGACAGCCCTCCAAACACGGTATTCGGATCAGTGGCCCCAGCACCCCGTGACGGCGCAATTCGACGTCGACGACTTCTACTACCCTACGTGGGACTACTTCCCCCACTTGCGCGAGGACTATGACCATCACCTCGAAGAGATCGCGGCAAACAAACCGCGCCGCTACGGCAAGGACCGGAAACTTCTAAGCCCTCCAACCCTGAAGGCGCGTGAGGGTCACGTGCGCCGTTTTGCGAGCGCCGTGGCGAAAGCCCATAACACGGACCCGCATGAGGTCAGAACGCTCGAATACATCACCCGCCCCGAAGTCGTCGATGAAACTGTCAATCTGCTCATGGACCGCTCTGGAACGAAAACGAACGGAGGAGTTTACCAGACACTCAGGCACATCAATTCGATCGCGCGGCATCACGTCAAACGCAATGAGGACGAACTTGATGAGCTGATGGCCATCCGCGCATCGGTTGCCCCGCCGAACGGGCCGGCTGACAAGAACGTGGCACTTGTCCAGCTGTTTCGAGATGCAGAATTGCGTGAAAAATTTGCGGACTGCGCAGGGGAAATTCTGCGCGAACTGAAGCGCAAAAAGCCCCTCAGCCCAGGAGACGTGAAGCGTGGAATGCTGGCATTCCTCGCAGCAATTCTGATGAAGATCCCCATGCGGATCTCCGAAGTATTGGCGTTGAAGTACGGGGAGACGTTTTTCGACGTCGGAGCTGGCAAAGCGAGAAAGGTCGCAATTTCTCTGCCGGCCGACATGGTCAAAAACAATGAGCCGCGTCGCGCACCTTTTGGACCTGAACTCGTGCGGCTTTATGACGTCTACAGGTCGATCATCCGCCCGCACCTGGCGCCTGCGTCGAACCCCTACCTGTTTCCGAGTGGCCCGACTGCTGTCCGTAACGACGACCATATTAGTCACTCCCTTGCATCCATGATGCACCAGAAGATTGGGGTCCGAATGACGGCGCATCAATTCCGGCATGTCGTCGGGTACGTCTTCCTGGTGGCCAATCCTGGTTGCTACGACACAGTCCGGCGCCTTCTCGGTCACCGTTCCCTGAAGACGACCCTTCGATTCTACGCATTCATTCTGGAGGACGAGGCCCACGAACAGCTTGACGAAACGATCGATGATCTCGCCGCCAAGCGCCGCCTCCGCCGCCGCCGGAGGGCTGCATAACATGTGGCGTATGCGGGCGCTGCCCTTCAAGAAGTGGCCAGAACACGACCGCGCGTTGTTTACAGCGGGTCTCAAAAATTCATCGCGCCGCCTCCGTGGTGGCGCGATGTCGAAGAAAGCGGATGCAACGAAGGACGGTTGGCGTCATGACTACGGGATCGCCTTGAATTGGCTCCAGCAGAACAATCACCTTACCGAGGTGTCTGATCCTGCGTCACTATGGCCGCAGCGCATCCTTGAGAGGTATGTCGAATACATGGTGTCGCTGGAATTTGCGGCTGTCACCATCCACACGCGGATAGGCCGCCTCAAGCGCGCACTCCAGGTCATGACCCCCGGAATTCGGCTAAAACACTTTGAAGACATCCGCCGCGAACTTGATCCACCCAAGCCTCGTTTCGACCCCATCGTGCTCCTGGTCGATTCGCAGCAACTCAAACAGCTGGGAATCGACTTGATGGAGACCGCGAGGCGCAGAACGGACCTGGACGCAAAAGATCGCGCCGATCAATTCCGCTCTGGGTTGCAGATTGCACTCATCGCTTGTCGACCGTGGCGCCGGCGGACGTTCACGTTGATGATACTTTGGAAACATCTTCGAAAAATCGATGAGGCGTGGCGCATGGAGGCGGCGCCAGAAGACACCAAGAACAGACGCGGTCTCAGAACCTGGGTGCCCAAGGATCTGAACCCCTACGTCAATGAGTACGTTACGTTCGACCGCAATACTCTCTGCAAAGGAGCAAAAGAGTCCACCGACGCACTCTGGGTAACTCGCAAAGGAATGCAGCAAACGAAGGAACAGTTCTATCGCGAGTACTGCCGCTACACGCGTGAACGATTTGGAAGGCACGTAACCCTGCAGGCCACGCGCAAAATCGTCGCGACCACGGTAGCGATCAATAGCCCAGAGAACGCCAGAATTGCACAGACGATCCTGGGACAATCCGGGCCAGAAGTCGGTGAGCAGTATTACAATTTTGCGACATCGATCGCCGCACTTAGCGATCTCTCAAAAGTGATGGACGGATTGGCGAAGAACAGAAGGAAGAAAGGAAAAGGGAAGAAGTAAACTCCCGGACGGCAACAACGGCCCTCGTGCGGATCGTCTGAGGAACAGCATCCATAATCTCCCTATCAACAACGGGAGACCGCCATGACCTTGAAGAAATCCATTGGTGAGCGCATTCAACTCTATCGTTCTGTCAATGATCTGACACAACAGGACCTCGCAAAGATCGCGGACTGCTCGAAGCAGTTGGTGTCTGCGTGGGAAGGGGGCCGCGCTGAGATCACGGTTTCAAGCGTCGTTCTGCTCGCCCGTCGCCTTGGCATCGATCCACGCTGGCTGCTGCTCGGAGACCGTGACACCGAACGTCATACATTGAAGACCCCAAATCTCATCCAGCATATTCCTTTGGTGACCAAGGCTCAGATCATCGAACACACATTGAGCCGTCACAAGGGACCGCCCTCATCACTCCAGACAATTTCGACTGTCGCTGCACACCCCGGTTCATGCTTCGCCATGCCTTGCCTCGACGACGGCATGGCTCCGTCCTATCGGCGAGGGGATCTTCTAATCGTAGACCCGAACCTGCAGCCATCACCAGACACGCATGTCGTAGCGACAGTATTCAAAGATGGTACCCAAGACATGGACGAACCGCACGTCGTCGTTCGCAGGGTTCATTTCGATGGCGGCGTCGGCACACCGTCTGAGCCATATCGCTTGGTACCTAGCGCACCGGGCTGGCCAGAAATCTCCGTCACGTCCCGCAGCACAGCTGTGTTGGTGGGGCGCGTCGTGGCTACTCAGACGCGGCTCATCGAATTATGTCTGGTGCGATGGTGAGGCTATCGTTCGATGGCCCGGCGACCTGGGGAACAAAAGCGCCAATTGAAGGCCGATACTCTCTAACAAGCGGACGCTGGGCGCAACACGCTAGAAGGCGAGCGAAGCGGTACACTCCATCATGGTCGACGCAATCGTCGGAAACCAGCCGTCAAATAGCCAACGCTATGGGCCATAACCGACCGTTCTGATACACGGACGATCGGACTTCGTGTGCTTTTCATGTACGTCACGTCGGTAGCCGTCGGCTCGAAAATAGTAGCAGTGCATCACACGTGGAGGCGCTACCGGTGCCTAGCGACCGCTTTAACCCTACCGCGTCGGTCGCCGCGCGATCACCCGATCGGGAGCATGACCTGTTGCTGACTTCCATCGGTATCTAGAACTCGCTCATTCTACCTTTGCTTAGAACCACATTTCAGCTACGCAGCGACCGTCGCGCGGTTGGTCATCGAAAGTGTCAAGCCCGTCGAAATGGTCAACTGGCAGATGCGAGACCGGCCCTGGCTCCGTGAGACGCAAGTTTACGGCAATGCGCCGGCGGCCATCTGCTTCGAGGCGGAGACCACGCCAGCAAGCGACGCAGCCGCAACTGGCACAGAACTGAATTTCTATTGCAGCGCTTTTCCTACCTGCGCGTGTGTAAACCGTGTTTGGGCCGGAAATCTTGATCCGCTCGCCCTCGTAATCATAGATCCACAGTGCGCCATATCGTCGACATAACGTGCAATTGCAGGCAGTCACCGATTCGGGCAAACCATCGAATGTCCAGCTGAGTTTTCCGCAGTGACATGTTCCAGTGAGCATTTTGTGCCCTATCGTTTCCTTACAGACTTCAAAATTTGGTCTCTGCAGTTGGACCAAAGCTTCCTTCTCGACGATCCTTGTTCACGCTAAGATGACTGGGCATCGCACTGGTAGGAGAATACGACGTCAATGTGGAAGCCAATTGGGTATACCTCTGCGTCACCATTTCTGACGGTCACAGACGCCAATGCCACGCTAGAATTCCTGGTGCAGACTTTCGACGCCGAGAGGCTCCGGTGCATTCTGCGTTCTGACGGCAAGATCATGCATGCCGAAGCCCGCATCGACGACACGGTCGTGATGATCTCTGACGCGACCGACGGTTGGCCGACAGTGTCTTCGCACGTTCACATCTACGTGCCGGATGTTGATGCCACCTACGAACGAGCGCTGAAAGCTGGTGCCGTATCGGTTATGGTCCCCATTCAAAAAGGCGACGAAGACAAGCGCGGAGGTGTTCGAGACTCCGGAGGTACGACTTGGTGGTTGGCAACCCAGGTCAGTTGATGGCCTATTTCGACGTTTAGCGACATCGCGCCATGACGGGCGGCTTTGGACCCATCGCGTCGACGTTTGCCGGTCGTGCTGTCGACGGGCGGGAGCGGAGGCATTCCGGAAGTCGACTGAACGCTGCTCAAGCCTGCACCTGACCCCGAACCGACGTGAGCAGATGCAGCAACTGCGGAAGCCAGACCGACGCGATGCCGAGTTTGCGGACATTGAGGCGAAGCAGCTCATGGGGCGCGAGGATGTCGATGTCGCTGAGGAGATGCGGAATGTCCTCGAACTCGATGGCATTGACGTCATCCTCGCCGCTCAACCTGTGAAGGTCCTCGGGCTTTCCGGCAACGCGGTCACATTGACCGTCCGCACGGCCACGGGCGAACAACAGATCGAGGGGAGCGATGTGCTCGTCGCGGTCGGTCGAACCCCAAACACGGACGGGATTGGCTTGGAAAAGGCGGGCATCGCGCTGGATGCGCGCGGTTTCGTCCGCGTCAACGAACGTCTTGAAACGACTGCCTCAGGTGCTTGGGCGATCGGAGAATGCGCCGGCAGCCCGCAGTTCACTCATGTCTCGGTAGATGATTTCAGGATCGTCAAGACCAACATGGCCGGAGGCAGCCGCAGAACAGACAACCGTCTCGTTCCCTACGTTATGTTCACCGATCCACCGCTCGCCCGGGTCGGTCTTTCGGAGGGCGAGGCACAGCGCAAGGGAATATCGGTGCGCATCGCCAAGCTGCCGATGAGTAACGTGCTACGGACGGAAGCCACCGATGAAACCATGGGCTTCATGAAGGTGGTGGTGAGCGCGGATGATGATCGCATCCTCGGATTTACGATGATTGGTTCTGAAGCTGGCGAGGTCATGACTGCGATCCAGACGGCGATGCTTGCTGAATTGCCCTACACGAAGCTCCGTGATGCAGTCATCTCGCACCTCACCGTTGCCGAGGGCTTCGGGCCCCTGTTCGAAAATGTCCCGCCGCGGGTGTGAACGCTTGTCGGTGATCCGCCCTGAAACTTTGCGATTTACACCAACTGTAGAATAATCGGCTTGCCCGGCAATTATCGCTACGAACACTGATTGCAAGCAGCCGAGCTAGAGAGTTTTCTCCATGCTTCGCGTCGTTACTCTCACGGCCACTCACGTCGCCACGCTGGCAATAGGCTTCCTCATCGGGATTTATGCTCTCCCGACCGACGAATTCGGCGTAAGGTACAGCTTGTTGTCCGGTTAGATTAGCCGATGTTAGCTTTTCGGATCGGATCGAAACGGTCGCCACGCCGCAGAGTGTGTTCCTCTCTCTCTCTCTCTCTCTCTCGCGCGCGCGCGGCGGTTTACGTTTGAGCGCCTCCAGAAGTTGTTTTGGGGTGAGGCTTAGTCAGTTTATCAGCTCGGCCAGATACCGTTGCAACGCGACGGCGTGATGGCAAATAATGGCGTCCTCCAAAAACGGCTGGCCACCGACATTGCGATTGCTGCCTCTCGAGTACGCGTAACGTGTCATCATTCCAAGCGTACTCGGCGAAAGTCCGTGTATGAGCCTGCCCAAATGAGCGATGAGGTGCGAAATGACTGCGAGTCTCCACGGCAAGGCGGCCATTGTTACGGGCGTTAGTCACGACGGACAGGTGGGACAGGCGGTCGCCAAGGCGCTCGCCGCTCAGGGGGCGTCACTTGCCCTGTGTGCGCGGACGCGAGAAAATGTCGTGGCGAGGGCCGGCGAGTTGAAGGCGGGAGGGGCAAACGTCATCCCTGTAGTCGCTTCGCTGACGGATGAAGCCGACGCGAAGCGTGCTGTAGCAGAGGCGATATCGGCTTTCGGCCGCATCGACATTGTGGTCAATCTTGCTGGCGGGCTAACCGTGTATAAGCCGTCGGCGGAAGTGACGCTCGACGAGTGGACGCTTGAAGTTAACAACAACTTGCTCAGCGCGTTTCTGCTGACGAGAGAGGCCTTTCCGCATCTTGCAAAGTCCGGTGGCGGATCCGTTGTCAATTTTGCGCGTGCAGGAGCTGCCCAGGCCAACATGCTTCCCTACAACGTCGCAAAGGCAGGCATTGTCGCGCTAACGCGAACATTTGCGCTTGAAGGCAAGGACGCGCAGATACGCGTCAATGCTGTGGGGCCTGGCCTCGTTGATACGGCTTCAAATATCAGCATGATGAAGCCAAAAGATACCAGCACTTGGGCAAAGCGCGACGAGATTGCCGATGTCGTTGTCTTTCTCGCTTCACCGGCTTCGGTCGGCGTGACCGGCCAAGTGCTCGACGTTACCGGCTGGGGTCTCGCATAGATCAGACGGGAAGGCGCGATCCCGCTGCAGCCGCACCGATGGCAAAGGCCGATCGAGCCATCTTGGTCGAAGCCGCTTGCCATAAGGAGCCGCATCGACAGCACTGGCAAAGCGAAGCCGTAGCGCTCACGACGCCAGAACGTTGCACCAAAGGCTGACAATAGGATCAGGCAGGCTTGATATCTTGGGATCGTTTGCGCTCGAACTTCTTCAATGTGTACTCGCCTTCGGGTTCGGATATGCCGCGAACCAAGGCGGAACTTGTTTAGTGGTGGCCGCTCACGAGTTACACAGACGACGGCCGCCGAGAATGTTCGTCGGATTTCTCGCTGCGTCGGCAGCGGCAGGCTTGGTTGCGGTCCCGATGGTGTGGACTGGAACGTTGGGCGCAACACTCGCACCCTCGACCAGCATCAATTTCCTCTTGCTCATCGGCGCCATCGCCTTCGGCCTTGGCGCATTCACGAATGACACGTGCCTGCTCGGATCGCTGGCGCGGCTTGGGGATGGGGAGATGCGACTTTTAGCTCTGCCCTTGGGATTGGCGATTGGTATCTTGGCTGTCGACCATAGCGGGCTCGGCAACGATCCAACATGGTCAAGCTTGATCTCCAGACCTGGCGTAACAGGCCTGGTTACTCTCCTAGTCTTCCTTGTCGTGCTTGTGCTAGCACTCGTCTTCGTTTCCAAAAAATGCGTCTTGCGAACAACGCCGGATTGGTCGTTCGGCGCTTCGATGATTGGACTTGGCATCACCGGTGGACTTCTTTATGCACTGTCGCCGGCCTGGACCTTCGCTGACCTGATCCAACGCGGCCTTCCTCTCAAAATGTCGCCAGTCGGCGAGGTCGCGCTCACAGCGGTGATATCTTCGATCGCAGGCGCCCTTACCGCCTCCTTTCGCAAAGGAAATCTGCGTCTCCAACTGCCGACAGCCAATGGCATCCTGCGATCTGTCGTCGGCGGCACATTGATGGGTATCGGCATCGCGCTCATCCCTGGCGGGAATGATGGGTTGATCCTCGCAGGGGTTCCCACTCTTTCACCTGGTGCGATAGTCGCCTACCTCCTGATGACGATCACAATCGTCTTCGGATTTGCAGCGCGTGGTAAGTAAGGCGCCGCCTTTCAAGACCATGATAACGGCAGCAGAGGCCTTAGGCGTCAGGTTCTAACCGGGATGCGCGCGATCACCTTTATTTCGAAGTCGAATCCGGCGAGCCAGTTGACGCCGATCGCTGTCCAGTTCGGGTAAGGCGGCTGTGAGAAGACTTCGCTCTTCACAGTCATGATCGTCGCGAACTGATTTTCGGGATCGGTATGAAACGTTGTCACGTCGACGATATCGTCGAAGGTGCATCCCCCTGCTGCTAGCGTTGCTTCCAGATTGGAGAACGCCAGTCGAACCTGTTTGGCGAAATCCGGCTCCGGGGAGCCGTCGGTACGGCTTCCCACCTGACCGGAGACGAACATGAGGTCCCCTGAGCGGATAGCGGCCGAATAGCCATGAGCCTCGTAGAGGGCGTGGCGGTTTGCGGGGAAGACGGCATCTCGCTTCGTCATAACGTGGACCTCCATAGAATTGCGCTCGCTCCGACGCCCGTTAGAAATCTGGCGGCCGATTTGGACTTCCTTAGTAGATAGCAATACTTCCGGTACGCGGATTACACTGCCATCTGTGAGAATGCCGCTCTCTCAATAAGCGAGCGCGCTTCGCCGAAAGTGGCGAAGACGCGTCGCCATGCCTGAGCGGCTCCGGGCTCGATATCGCGACGGAGCATCCATGCGCTGCGAGTCTGCAGGATTTGCGCATTCATAGTCACGATCGTACAAGCGCCACTCTGTAGCGGACCGAAGCACGCAGCAGCACGAGGGACGCTGCCAGCAGAACTGCATCCTTCAGTAGAAACTGCCCTGGTGCAGCCGAAATCGCAGGAAAGCCGCCAGCAGTCTGCTCCGCGACACCTGGAGTGGTGATGAAGAAGGTCAGCGTAATCAGATACGTCGCTGCTGACATCAGCGCGCCAAGCGCAGAGAAGAGTGGACGAAATGCACCAAAGATCAGAACGAGACCGGTCGTAAGCTCGATAACGCCGATGAAATAGCTTTGCCCCTGCTTTCCGAACATGCCAAGCCAACTCATGATTGGGCTGTGTTCGATAAACGGAGCGATACCTGAGGCCTCGTACGCAGTGAACTTCATCGCGCCGAACCACAGAAATACGATCACGAGAGCCCATCTGAGCAGGCCGAGATCCCTCCGGCTGTGCTCTGGGACAAGGAATTCGTATCGGTCGAAAATGCTCATCTAAAAATCCTCAACAGTGGTCTCGTGGACGACGTCTTCGTGCTTCGGGCGGCCGTTGCAGTATATGCGCCACGCATACACCGCTCAGCGAGACATGTCGAGTGGCTTTTAGCTCGCTATTTACTTCCTCACGATGCCATCGGCATCGGCGATGCCTCCACCGAGCAACGCAACCTTGCGGGATTTTACTTGGTGCCTGGCGCTCCGGGGGGGCTATAGCCCGTGGCAATCGCCTAGCCTGTACGGATGCTGGTTTGCGCCTGTGCTGGACGTCGTAGGTGTCAACCGGGCTACCTTCGCTTTCCATACCGTTTTTCGCGCGCACATCGTTGGCGATGAATCTGAACCGCACGCCGAGCCCGCCGGTGTGATTCCCGCCGGGGCGCGACCTCCGGCGATTTCGAGCGGAGAAGCTTGCGCGATAGCCGCCAGGTATCGAACTGTTGCCTGCCTTGATGAGCCGGACCCGTTTTCTTCGGAGCGCTAGTCAAAGCGAAGCCTTGGAAAGCCTTGGGAGACCCTCTTAAACAGACCCGTTTTTCATCTGCCGCCGCAGATGAAGAGGCCAGGATTTTGACTTGCTGTCTATGCTCGGCGCACATAAAGATGTGGCGATGAATGGATCTCGAAATCGAAATGTTTTCGGCGCGTTCGCACTCATGATTAGCGACGACATCGTTCGCGCTAGTTCATCGCGGGCGCCGGAAGCTGGGCCCGCCGCCTCAGCGCTGGCGTTGCTCGCGCACAAACCCGGGCTCTCGATCCGCATGCTTGCGGTCGGAGTGGGACTTTCACATGCGGGGACCGTTCGCCTGGTGGACCGAATGGCGACCGAGGGATTAATCGAGCGTAGGGAGCATTCGACAGACGGGCGAACGCGATCCCTTTATCTTACTCGAGCCGGGAAGGTCGCGAGCGACAAGGTCCTGGCCTCGCGCGATCAAGTGATTGCCGAAGGGCTATCGGTTCTTAATTCACGCGAGCTGAAAATCTTATGCGACATCTCCGAACGCGTTCTGCGCAGTCGATTGGAAAGCCTCGAGCAGTCATACCGTATCTGCCGTCTGTGCTGCTACGAGGGCTGCACGAAATGCCCCATCGGTGACGAATTGCATAAGCGAGGTGTAGACCGCGAGACGAACGACGACGCGTAGCAGGCTCGCAATTGCGGCAGCTCAATGCTGAGCGATAAGGCACCGCCGCTCATCGGCCTGTAGCGACGCGTCGCGCTTGCGACGCTATTCCTCGTGAACCAAGAGGGCAGCTCCGACTTGCTCAAGCCAGCCTCGTGGAATCCGCAGCCTGACTGATGCTCGAGAGCTCGGTCTGTACGTCCGAACCCCGGATAAGACTTAAATCAACAGGACACCGATCAGCGATCGCGAGGATCCGAGCGCGCTGATCCTCACTCAGCGGCCCATCAAGGACGATGGTGCGGGTGAATCGGTCGGGCGGCACCATATCCGGCACTTTCTCGTGTTGAACGGTCGTGCTCGCCCGTTCGAGCGGAAAGCCCTTGCGGTTCGCATAGAGACGCATCGTCATTACCGTGCAGGCTGCGAGGCCGGCAGATACGAGTTCGTAGGGAGATAGTCCGGTCCCGAGGCCACCGGTGCTCGCCGCTGCGGACCTTGAGCTGGAACGTCCCTGCAAGAGTTTCGGTGGCGACGACGCCCTCCGCAACCTCGACCTGCGGAAGATCCGCGGTGAGTGGTGGGAGAAAGCGGCTCGCCCATGCAGCCACCATAGCCGAGGCGTAGTTCGCGTCTGCAACGTCGGTGAGAAGGTGATCCGCCGTGTCGAGCGAGATGAAGCTCTTAGGATGCCTGGACGCGACGAAGATGCGCGACGCGTGATCGATGCCGACCACCTGATCCAGCGGAGAATGCATGACCAGCACCGGACGTCGCAGGGAGGCAATGGAGTTCTCGACGTCGATCCTCTCGACCACCTCTAGAAAGCTGCGGCGAATGAGGAAGGGTCTGCCGGCGATCTCCACCGAGGCCTCACCCTCGCTTGCGATGGTGTCTAGATCGTTCGGTCCGAAGAGGCGCAAGATATGCTGAAGGTCGGCCGGCGCACCGATCGTCGCGACCGCCGCAACGTCAGGCAAGTCGGCGGCGGCCACGATCGCAGCGGTGCCACCCAGGCTGTGCCCGACGAGGAGGGACGGTGACATGCCCGCCGCCGCCATCGCCTTTGCGGCTGCCCGAAGGTCCTCGACGTCCGACGCGAAGTTCACAGGTTCTCCGGTCCCACCGCCGATCCCGGTTCCGGCGAAATCGAACCTCAAGACCCCGATGCCCGCACGCGACAGCGCGCGCGAGATGTGAACAGCGGCGCGACTGTCTTTCCCGCAGGTGAAGCAGTGGGCGAAGATCGCCCAGCCCCGCGGCGTCCCTTCCGGCGGTTCGAGGTGCCCGGAAAGCGGAGAGCCAGCCCCACTGACAAACGTGAATGATTTTTCTGCCATGTCCATCAAACCTCCAGCACGCGGCTTGGCGGTTGCGCTCTCAGCACCTTCGACGGAGCTGAGCGGAGCACCGCCAACCGGTAATCGTCATCTCAGGGTATCATTTATATGTCTGGCGCATATAGACAAGCCCCTGCACCATGATTATATGAGCCAAGCATACTTCTGCGACCTGCTTTCCAAAGGCGGTCTCACGGAAGAGGCATCAGTCAGGCGCATGGGCCAAAGGACTATGGAACTCAATCAAGTCAGCTATTTCATCAACTTGGCCGAGACGCTGAATTTCACAGCGGCC
>LNFM01002944.1_pt1 | contig 35825 bp, 37 predicted proteins | sample 596031 | NCBI WGS metagenome assembly LNFM01 (sample SAMN04254537, study PRJNA301005) | activated carbon metagenome | isolation source: dual media filters at the Ann Arbor, Michigan drinking water treatment plant | place: USA: Ann Arbor | reverse complement strand
TGGCAGGCTTATGCGAAACTTCCCGATCCCGTTCGCGCGCTGGCCGACAAGAATTACGCGCTGCTGAAAGAAAATCCTCAGCATCCGTCATTGAGCTCAAGAAAGTCGGACGCTTCTGGTCGGTGCGCGTCGGCCTTCGCCCCGCGCTCTCGCCGTGGAAAAGATGGCGATCTGGTCTGGTTCTGGATCGGCTCCCACGCCGATTACGACTCCCTCATAAACTAGCGGCTCTTCGTATTGCTACCTCTACCCCCCAACACCCCGTCCACAAACCCCGCCGGTGCGGCACAGAACTCCTGCAGGGTGCGGAAGTGCTCGGTGTCCTCCACCCGCACCGGGGTGAGCCCGCCGCGGGTCAGCAGCAGCAGCCGCGCGCCGGGATAGGCCATCAGCAGCGGCGAATGCGTCGCCATGATCACCTGACAGATGCCGGAGCGCTCCATCGCCTGCATCAATTTCAGAAACTCGATCTGCCGCGACGGCGACAGCGCCGACTCCGGCTCGTCGAAAATGAAGATGCCCTGGCGCTGGCAGCGCTCCTGAAAGAACCGCAGGAAGCCTTCGCCGTGCGAATGCGACAGGAAATCGGGCGCCGGCCCGCTCAGAGGCTCAAGCGCAGCCTCGTCGAGATAGCGCGCCACGGTGAAAAAACTCTCGGCGCGGAAGAACCAGCCATTGGTGATCTTCGGCAGCCAGCTCGCGCGCAGCGCCTTCGACAGTTGGCCGCCGGTCTTCTCGAGCGCGCGCGAATGATCAACCGGCCGATAGCCTTTGCCGCCGCCCGCCTCGTCGTAACCGGCGAGCGCGGCGATGCTTTCGAGGAGCGTCGATTTGCCGGTGCCGTTCTCGCCGACGATGATGGTGATCGCGTTGTCGCACGCCAGTTCGAAGCCGTCGCGCAGGAACGGCAGGCAGAACGGGTACACCTCGGGATCGGCGATCCGTTCGGGTTCCAGCCACAGCCGCTTCAGATATGGCGCCGGCAAATTGATCGGACGGGATTTTCTCGCCATGACACACGAGCTCCGAAACGGCGATTTCCAACGCGGGGTTCTGCCGCGGTCGACTTGACTGACCCCTGCCTAGGTCAGGCCGGAATAGGACATCACCCATTGCTGGTTGTCGTCGCCATTCCAGCGCCAGCCGACCACCGGCGCGTTCGGCTCCATGCGCGCGCCGGCGACATCCAGCACATATTCGCCCCGATAATTCTTGAGACACAGCAGCGGCCCGCCGAGCGAGTCGAACCAGAGCCCGCGGTTGAGCGCGAACTGGGAATCCATCATGCTTTGGACCGAGTTGCGTTCCTTGATCATCATGCGGCCGCCCGGGCCGCCGTCATCGTAGGGAAACATCAGATAGGCCCCGCTGCGCTCGTGGATCAGACAGAACTCGCTGTCCGGCGGCGGCGGCGCCGGCGGCGTGAAGGTGTCGCCGTTGCGCAGATATAATTTCCAGTAGGCCCCGGCCGGGTCGTTTTCCATTTCGTCGATCACCACGGCCGCGAGGCAGCCCGGCGCCGGCTCGACGCCGCCGCGGCTCGGCATCAGAACCAGGCCGAAGCCGCGCGGTTGCACTTTCGGCGCGATCCACACGCGCCAGGTGTCGTGTCGTTGTTCCGGCATGCGCCCCTCCCCGCCATGTCCGAGCGTTACGTTACCACAGGTTGTACGGGGTGGAACGCCCGGGCGTAATGCCGTCTTCGACGGGCCAGGCGCGACCATGAAAAATCGCGGCTTCAAAGCTGAATTACTCGCGAAATTCAGCGACTGGTCCGAGGCGTTCGATGCTGCGCGCTTCGATGAGAAGATCGAGCGCGACGCCAAAGCTGGCGCGCTCGAGCGCCTCGCCCAACAGGCCCTCGCCGATCACGCCCAGGGCCGTACCCGCAAGCTATGAGGCATGTCGCCAGCCCCGCCTTTTGGCAGGCTTACGCGAAGCTACCCGACGCCATTCGCGCGCTGGCTGACAAGAAGAAAGCCGGGCGCTTCTGGTCGGCGTGCGTCGGCCTTCGCCCCGCGCTCTCGCTGTGGAAAAGATGGCGATCTGGTCTGGTTCTGAATCGGCTCCCACGCCGATTACGACTCCCTCATAAAATAGCGGCTCTCCGTACTGCTCCCTCTCCCTCTCCTCCTCTCCCAACACCCTCCACACACCCCGCCGGAGCCCGTCAGGCAAAGGCGGATGGCGCGCGGGCTGGCCGCTGGCCGCTGGCCATGCCATTGCGCACCAAAGTGCACCGGCATACCTTTATTGCGGCGGCGGCCATAATCTCAGGCAGCGTGCCATGAGGGGGGCGGACTTGGCTCTGTTCAACACGACGTCAACCAAACCGGAAATACCCAGGCTGGTGAGCGAACAGGAATATCCGTATCGCCCCGACGTGAATTTGCTCAACACAATGACGGACCGGCGCATCGAGCATATGCAGCGCTTGCAGAAGGCCTATGTCGACTCGAGTCTCGCGATCGCTATCGATGACGAAATGTGGAACGGCTTGCGGACCAACGACAAGATCGACAATTCCTACCATCGACAGCATTACATGTATGGCGGCCGCTGCGCGCTGAAACTGATGATCAACGCGCTGGTGGCCGCGGATGTCCCTGCACCGAATGCCATCCTGGACTTCCCCAGCGGGCACGGCCGCGTCATGCGGTTTCTTCGCACAGCGTTTCCGGATGCGGAACTGTTCGCGGGAGACACCAATGAATCGGGAATCGCATTCTGCCAACAGCAGTGGGGAGCAAAGCCCATCCTGTCCAAGCCGGATTTGCGCGAAGTACAATTCGATCGAAAATTCGATCTCATCTGGTGCGGGTCGCTCGCAACGCACCTGGACAGCGCGAAGGTTATCGACCTTCTGGATCTCCTGACGAACGCCTTGAGTGCTGACGGCATCCTCGGCATTACCACCTGCGGCAGAGGCGCCATATGGACTCAGAACAATATGTTCTCCTTCATTGAAGGCGACCGTTTTGATCGGGCCATGAAGCAATACGCCATTTCCGGACTGGGATATGTCGACTATTCCTGGACGCAGGCCTATGGCATGACCTGGATCCATCCCCACTGGATGGTCAACTATATCGCCGGCCGCGACGATCTGACCGTGCTGTCGTTCTCGGAAAAGGGATGGCACGGCGCGCAGGATGTATGGTTTATCATCAAGCGCCCGTTGTCCCATTGGTACGATTTCAATCGCGACTGATGGTCCTGCCGCCTGCCCCGCACTGCCCATCGTCCTTCATGCCCAGGAGCCCCCTATGCCCGTCACCGCCAAGTCCCTCGTCGATGCCGCCAACGCCGTCGTGCCGAAGATCTCCGGCAAGGATGCGATCGAGATGGTCGGCAAAGGTGACGCCGTGCTGATCGACATTCGTGACTCGGCCGAGCTGGCGCAGACCGGCAAGGCCGCGGGCTCCGTGCACATCCCGCGCGGCTCGCTCGAGTTCAAGGCCGACCTCTCGGCGCCGACGGCGGAAAAGTCGCTCAGCCTCGACAAGCCCGTCATCCTGCATTGCGCCTCGGGCGGCCGCGCCGCACTCGCTGGCAAGCTGCTCAAGGATATGGGCTACTCAACGGTCTACAATCTCGGCGGCTTCAAGGACTGGGTCGAGGCCGGCGGCAAGGTCGAGAAGTAGCGCGCAGCCGGTGGGTTGGGTTAGCGCCGCAGGCGCGTAACCCACCGAACAGATCGCAGCATCGTATGGTGGGTTACGGCACGCGCCGCGGCCGGCCGCCGCTTCCAGCATCTCCCCCACGCGCCCTTCGGCCTAGCAGCTGCAACCGAAGCCCTTGCTGACAACGACATGGCCGGCGACCGAGACACTGGCTTCGACACCGCATGGGATGCCCCATTTCGTACAGATGTCGATACAGGCCTGGCACGCCGTCCCATTGGGTATGCCCGAAGGAATAGGCAGACAAACGCTGCCAATCCCCAGCGGGAGATTGAGGCACACCTGGCCGTTCTGGACCGTCACGCTGATGCAGCTTGCCGAAACCTTCAGTGCGCCGTCGTCGAGAGGCGTCTCGTGATTGACGGCCGTGAGCATGCGCGCCTGGCTGTGCCGTTGCGCCGCCTCCAGGGCCTGATTGATCGCGTCGGCGCTGAAGCTCGGATAATTCGCCTGTGGCATAGAACCCCTCCTCCCTTTTTACGTGCATATATCAATAATACCCTCTCTAAATTCATGCAACCTTAACTTGTCCCGCACTGCGGGATGGCCCTTGGGTGTGCGAGCACTATGGTGGCGATGAGCGCGCGAAGGCATTGCGGAAGCAACGGTTCCGCGTTCGGGTCGCGGTGCCGCGCGAGGTGACAAGGCAGCGCCCGGACCTCATATTCAGGCTGCGGCGCGGGACGCCGGGATCAAGGAAGCCGGTTCGCGTGGCCAGAGCCAAATCAGCGCCCAAGACCAAGCCGAAGGCAGAGCCGGTCCCGACGCCGGAGTTGGGCCAGCCCGATCATCCGCTGACCCGCGTCGAGCTATGGAAGCTGGAACTGCGGCGACTCTACGAGGCCGCGACACCGGCCGGCACCCGCTTCCGCTACGCGCTGCTGGCCTTCGATGTCTTCACCGTGGTGTTCATCGTCGCCACCTCGTTCATGCCGCGCTGGCCTGTCATCGGCGTCATCGACGTCATCCTCGGGCTGCTGATCCTGGCCGACTTCAGTGCCCGCCTGTTCATCAGCCGGGCACCGTGGCGCGACCTGATGCATCCGGTCACCTGGGCGGACATCGCCGCCATCATATCCTTCCTGGCGCCGATCGTCGGCGAGGGCGCAGGCTTCTTGCGCATTTTACGCACGCTGCGGCTGCTGCGCACCTATGCGCTGCTGGTGCGGATGCGTGCCGACAGCCGCTTCTTCCGTCACCACGAGGAAGTCGTCATCGCGGTGTTCAATCTGCTGGTGTTCATTTTCGTGATGACAGGGCTCGTCTACGAGACCCAGCACTTCACCAACCCGCAGGTGAACCATTACGCCGACGCGCTGTATTTCACCGTCACCGCGCTGACCACCACCGGCTTCGGCGACATCGTGCTCACCGGCACGGCGGGCCGGCTGATCTCGGTGGCCATCATGCTGGCCGGCGTAACGCTGTTCTTCAATCTGGCACGCGCGCTGCTTCACCCGTCGAAGGTCCGCTTCCCCTGCCCCGATTGCGGCCTGCAGCGTCACGACGCCGACGCGGTGCACTGCAAGGCCTGCGGCATCGTCTTGAACATCCCTGATGAAGGACGCGTGTAACGCCATGGCCGAGGTTCGCGACAATCCCGCCCTGAACCGTTTCGAGATGGACACCGGCGCCGGCGTGGCCTTCGCCACCTACCGGCGCGCGGACGGCGTACTGACGGTGCTGCATTCCGAAGTGCCCGCGGCGCTGAAGGGCCGCGGCCTCGGCTCGGCGCTGGTGCGCGGCATGCTCGACCTCGCCCGCGCCGAGCGCCTCAAGGTGCGCCCGCTGTGCGGCTTCGTCGCCCGCTATATGACGACGCATCCGGAATACGGAGATTTGCGGCAGTAGACGAGCCGGCCTCGTGCCCCAAGCCTCGACCTCGCGCAGCATTGCTGACGCTTTTCGCCGCGCTGTAACGTCCGCTCAGCGAAGAGCCTCCCCCAATGGCAATTTTGCTCATGCGGCTCCCCGCTGCGTGGTAATTCTCAACGCGCCACCTCAAGCGGTATCTCCCTGCCGCAATGTCCTCCGCCGGAATGATCCGCCATGAAGCCACGCACCGTCATCGTCCGCGACAAGATGCAGTCAGGCTACCACTATACCCTCACCGCCCCGACGGGGCGCGGTTTCGACCCCGAATTCAAGCCGGAGCTGACGCCGGCCGAGATGCTGGCGCTTGGCGTGTTCGGCGGCAAATACATGACGGATTGCCGCAAGGAATTTCCCAAGTCCTGGTTTGCAAAGGCCAAATTGTCCCCGGCGCGGCGCGACCCGGCGCTCAATTGCTTCGGAATCGATGCCAGTCAGCCGTTGTCGGAATGGCGTCGCAAGGGCTGGATCTTCGAGGACGACCCGCGCGGCTGGTTTCAGTGGTACTGCCGCTATTACATGGGCCGCCGCATACCAGACGAGGACAAGCGCCAGATCGGCCGCTGGAAAGCGATGCGCCGGCATATCCGTCAGGTGCAGATGAATTGCGAACGGGGCGATCCGTTCTGCCGCCCGCGGCAGCGGCAGGCGCTCCTGCATTGGGCCTATGACAGCCGCAAAATCTGACAATGATGCGCGCGTCCGCCATCGCATGACGACGAGGTCGCCGCCCGGCGGCGGGGGCAAAGGCCATGTCCGGCCCGGGCGGCGGCGCGCAATATTCCGGCGCGTAACCCCACCGGCCGCTTGCGCGGCCCCCCAGTAGCGCCGACACTTCGTCCCGGTTGGCGGTGAACCGTTTCTCGGGCCAGAGGGGTCGACGATGTCGATGCGGAGAGAGTTCGCCGAGTTCCGGGTGGCCTTCGCGCCGCTGACCTTCTACCAGAAATTCGAACAGGTCTGCGTGCTGATCCTGACCGGCCTGATCGCCGTGATCATCGTGTTCGCGCTGTGGCACCTCGCGCTCAACATCCTCGCCGGCATCTTCACCAGCACCTTCGATCCGACCGACTACGCCGTGTTCCAGCGTGTGTTCGGCATGATCTTCACCGTGATCATCGCGCTCGAGTTCAAACGATCGCTGCTGGTGCTGGCAGAACGTCGCGACGGCGTCGTGCAGGTGCGCACCGTGATACTGATTGCTCTGCTGGCGGTGGTGCGCAAGATCATCATCATCGACCTGTCCGCGACGGATGCCTTGCATTTGCTGGCGCTTGCGGCGTCGATCCTGGCGTTGGGCGCGGTCTACTGGCTGGTACGAAACCAGGAAATCCGGCGCGACCGGCCGGTGAAGGCGTAGGCGGTTACCCTCTACTCCGCCGCGGCGGGTCGCACCCGCGGCCTCACCGTGCGTGCGCGGACGGCATCCACTGCCACGACCACTAATCCTGCCGCCAGCACCTGCCACGCCGGACGGATGCCGACCTCGATATCAAAGGCCGTCTCCAGCACCAGCAGCGGTGATACCCGGAACGCAATCGCTACACCCAACGCTTCGCCGATCAGCGTCAGCAGCGACACGGCAATCGTGAGTGCGAGCAGGCTCAGGGTCGACAACTCGCTTGAGCCTTGCCGCCAGGCGACGAGCCGGTAGCCGATCAGCCACAGGAACAGCCCGGCGGCGAACACCGGCACCGTGAGGTCGGCCTTCGTCTGCTGGAAATAGTGCACCAGCGCCAGCAGCGCGATGACGTAAGTCGCCTGATGCAGCCGCCGCCAGCGCAGGCCGCCGAGCCGGCGCACCATGCCGTCGGTCGAGGTAACGGCCAGCACGGCCAGCCCCAGAAATGCGACGCCGCCGACGATGAGATACACGCGCTTGGTGATTTCGGTGACGAACTTGCCGAGGTCATAGCTCTGGTCGGCGAAGAACAGCGCAATGTGCGCGGCGGCGTACAGGAACGTGGCGACGCCGAGCATGCGCCGCACGTCGATCAGGTTGCCGTAGCGAGCGATGCGGCGGAACGGCGTCACCGCCAGCGTGACGCCGAGAAACACCAGCGCCCAGAACCCGGTGCGGTGGATGAGGTCGTTGAGGGGCCGCGCGCCGTTGGCGATGGCGCCGGCGTCGTAAAGCGCCTTGGCCAGCGGCAACAGCAGCAGCGCCAGCACCGCAAGGCGCAGCGGTGACAGCCGGCCACGGCGGTCGCGCCATAACTCCCAGATTCCCGTCATGACGACTTCCGCACTGCGCAGACCATTGTTTCCGCCTCCGGAGTGCGTGGTAGCATTTTTGCCGCTGAGGGTGTCGTCACGATCCGCTCACGCGATCGCGACGTGATACGCGACGACCGGCTATATCCGCGGCAGCGGCCGGCCGCCGCCGGCGTTCGACGGCACCTTGACCCAGGCCTCGCCGTCGAGCACCGCGTCGCCATCGACCGAGCAGGTGCAGGTCAGCCGTGCGCGGAATTTCTCCGGCATCAGTTCGGCGACCGTGACATCGACGTCGATGGTGTCGCCGATCTTCACCGGCGCGCGGAAGTTCAGCGTCTGTGAAATATAGATGGCGCCCGGCCCCGGCAGCCGTGTGCCGAGCACGGCCGAAATCAGGCTGGCAGTATAGAGCCCGTGCGCGATGCGGGTGCCGAACGGCGTCTTGGCGGCAAAGTGTTCGGACAGATGGATCGGATTGCGGTCGCCGGTGACTTCGGCGAACCCGACCACGTCGGACGAGGCAACGGTCTTGGTCAGGCGCTCGCTCATGCCGACCGACAGATCTTCGAAATACAGCGTGCGCAATGTCAGCATGCTCAGGTCCCCGATGCGAGCCGCGCCCGGCAGATCAACCACAGAACGCCGATCAGCACCACATTGATCAGCGCCAGCACCGTCAATACGGCGATGGTCGCATCCGCGCCGCTGACCTGGATCAGCCAGGCGCCGGCCGACGGCGCCGCCGCCTGCACGATCAGGCTGGGGAACGCCAGCTTGCCCATCAGCCGCGGAAACCGCACCGGGCCAAACAGCGCCAGCGGCAGCGTACCGCGGCCGATCCAGGAAATGCCGTAGCCCGCGCCGTAGAGCAAGATGACCAGCAGCAGGAACGGGAAGTAGAAGAGCAGCAACAGAAGACCGATCGCCATCAGCGCGCAGCAGACGATCATGGTCCAGATCGGATGGTAGTGCGTGCCGAACAGTCGCTCGACCACCCGGGCGCCGACCTGGGCAGGACCGAACAAGGCGCCCAGCGCTACTGCCGAGGCGTAGTCCAGGCCCCTCGCCTGCAGGAAGATCATGAAATTGACAATGACGATCGAGCCGATGCCGGCGGCGATCGACAGGATCAGCGCCAGCAGCGCAAAGATCGCGGTCTCGTTGTCGATGCGCGCAGGCGTTGCGGGCGTGCCGTCCGCGTTCGGCGCCGCCACCGTATCGGCATGCGCGGGCGCCTTGCGCACCACCGCCATCTGCAACGGCAGCGCGACGGCGAGATGGATCGCCGCATAGACCAGACAGGCATAACGCCAGCCGATATGTTCAATCATGAAGGCGCTGAGCGGCCAGCAGATGGTGCTGGCGAAGCCGCCGAACAAGGTCAGGTTGGTGATCGACCGGCGCGCTTCGCTGCCATACATCCGGCCCAGCGCGGCAAACACCGCATCATAGAGCCCGGTGCCCATGCCGAGGCCGATCAGCACCCAGCCGATAAGATAGAGGGACAGCGTTGGCGCCAAGCCGGCGACAGCAAGGCCGGCCGTGAACAAGAGCGAACTGGCCAGCAGCACCGGCCGGCCACCGTGGCGTTCGATAATGCGACCGACCTGCGGGGAGATCAGCCCGGCACACAGCAGCGCGATCGAGGTGCCGCTGACCACCCAGGCGAGCGACCAGCCGGTATCGGCGACGATGGCTACGGCAAAAACCGCCGGAAAATAGAACGACGTGCCCCAGGCCAGGATCTGGACGACACCAAGCGCTGCAACGACGGCACGGCGGTCAATTGGGCTTGCAGGCACGGCCAGAAAGTCTCAGCGGCCGCCGCCGGAAAACGGCGCAGGTCGCGGCAGCATCGGCATGAATCGGCCTCCCCTTCGATGACAATCTACACCGGCCACGGCGAAGCGATAACTCCTGATCCGGCGCGAATTCGAGCCGTTTTCGCCTGAAAATAGCGACCGATGCAGCAGACGCATACTGCGGTGGACCTGAAAATGCGAGAATCCTGCTCTGATGGCACAGTTTCGACCGTTAACGGCTCACCTTCGCCCTTGATCACCGAAATACCTCCGATTTCGGCGGATGAAACAGCGTCGCAGCCTGACTTTTCCGCCGCTGCTGGGCTCGACTTTGCGCTCTCCCGGCGTTTCATCTTTATTAACAGTCAGTTAAGCCATGCATTAAACGCACTGCTGCGCCGCAACAATACCGCTACTCAAGTTCCCAGACGGGACTATTTTGCAACCAACGAGATTCATCGGCGCGAGCCGGTGACATGACCAGAAAGAGAACGACCATGCTGACCTCCCTCATCGGCCTCATCCACTCCTGGAAGCGCTACAACCAGAGCCTGAGCGAACTGTCCCGCCTCGGCGACCGCGAACTCGCCGACATCGGCATCAGCCGCTCGGATATCCCGCGCGTGGCCTGGAACGCCGCCCACCAGGACTAAGCTTACGTAATTGCGGCAATACCTAAAAAACGCCCGCGCGTACTGCGCGGGCGTTTTTTGTTGTCCGCGATGGGCCGTCAGTTGAGCGTCATCCAGCGCGCCAGCGGCATGATTTCCGGCGCCTGCCCGTAGGCTCTCGTCCAGGGATCAACGGTCCAACGCGTGCCTGACGCATTTTCGCTTATGACGGCCGACACATGCACCGGCCTGCCGTCAATCAGCAGACCGCGGGAAACCGGCACCTCGACGCTGTGATGGCGCAACAGCTTGAGCTCGTCGAGCACCAGCAGCAGGCTGGTCATGTTGCGGCTGGAGTCGATGCAGTCGAACTGGCCGGTATCGAACATGTGCCTGATGCCCGCGCGCGCGATATGCCCCTGTGTTCCCGTCGTGCTCCCGATGCGCCGGTCGAACCAGGCACCGGCCCGGCCCAACGCCTGACGCTCTGCCGCCGCCGAGGCCTTGCCGGCGTTCAGCAGTTTCGCCAATGCGGCGCGGTCGGCGTCGGTCAGAGCCACCTCGGCGCGGTAATTGCAATCGAAGCCGTAACACACCACCAGCAAACGCGTGGTTGGCGGCAGCACCGAATAGGTGCTGTAGGTCGCGGCGATGACCTCGGCGCGGCCGGCGGCAAAGGCCGGCACCATGGATTGAACCGCGGCTGCGCCGAGCAACAAAGCCGCCGCAAAAATTTTCGTATGGCAACGCACGTGCGACATCCTTTGCCCATACCCCCCGGAATGGAACCATTGCTGCCGTTGGCCTGACGTCGTATCCATCATCCGATGACAACAGATCAAATTCAACCCGTCCACATCATCGGCGGCGGTCTTGCGGGCTCCGAGGCCGCCTGGCAACTGGCGCAATGCGGCATTCCCGTGACGCTGCACGAGATGCGACCGTTGCGCGAGACCGCGGCTCACAAGACCGACGGCTATGCCGAACTGGTCTGCTCCAATTCATTCCGATCCGACGACAAGGACCACAACGCCGTCGGGCTGCTGCATGCCGAAATGCGGCGGCTGTCGTCGCTGGTGATGCAGACCGCCGACCTGAACCAGGTTCCGGCGGGCGGCGCACTGGCGGTCGACCGCGACGCGTTTTCCGCCGCCGTGTCGGAAAAGCTTGCCGGCCATCCGCTCATCACGCTGGAGCGCGGCGAAGTCGCCGTGCCGCCGGAGGATTGGGATAGCGTCATTATCGCCACCGGGCCGCTGACCTCGCCGGATCTGGCCGCCACCATCCGTAAAATGACCGGCGAAGACGCCCTCGCCTTCTTCGACGCCATCGCGCCGATCGTGCACAAAGACTCCATCGACATGGAGCAGGCCTGGTTTCAGTCGCGCTACGACAAGGCCGGCCCGGGCGGGTCGGGCGCCGATTACATCAACTGCCCGCTGTCGCGCGAGCAGTACGACGCCTTCATCGATGCGCTGCTGTCAGGCGACAAGACGTCTTTCAAGGAGTGGGAAGCCGACACGCCCTATTTCAACGGCTGCCTTCCGATAGAAGTGATGGCCGAGCGTGGCCGCGAGACCTTGCGGCACGGGCCGATGAAGCCGTTCGGCCTGACCAATCCGCGCGCGCCCGATGTGAAGTCTTACGCCGTGGTACAGCTCCGCCAGGACAACAAGCTGGGCACGCTGTTCAACATGGTCGGCTTCCAGACCAAGCTGAAGCACGGCGAGCAGGTGCGCATCTTCCGCACCATCCCGGGCCTCGAACAGGCCGAGTTCGCCCGCCTCGGCGGCCTGCACCGCAACACGTTCCTGAACTCGCCAAAGCTGCTCGACGCAACGCTGCGGCTGAAGACGCGGCCCGCCTGGCGCTTTGCCGGCCAGATCACCGGCTGCGAAGGCTACGTCGAATCCGCCGCCATTGGCCTGCTGGCGGCGCGCTTTGCCGCCGCGGAGCGCCGCGGCGAGACCGTCGTTCCGCCTCCGCCCACGACGGCGCATGGCGCCCTGCTGGCGCACATCACCGGCGGCCATATCGACGCCATCGACGCCGGCCCGTCGTCGTTTCAGCCGATGAATATCAACTTCGGTCTGTTCCCGCCGATCGCGGAGCCGCCAGTCTATGACCGCGAAGGTCGCAAATACGGCCGGGGCTCGGCCAAAAACCTGGCGCGCAAGGCGCAGCTCAGCCAGCGCGCCATGGCCGATCTGGAACGCTGGATCGGCGGCGACTTGCCGGCGGCGGCGGAATAGCTACGCGGCGAATATCCGCCGTGGATCGCGCGCGGCGCGCCACAGCTGCCACTGGCGCCGCCAGGCCGGCAACGGCTCGAAGCGGAACGGATCGGCCCCGGCCATGCGGCGCAGCAGCGGCCCCACCAGCGCAACCGGCAACATGGCGGGCAATCCTTCCGCCGGCGCGGCCGCAAACGTGCTCTGCGCCGCGGCGAGATGTTGCCGGGCAATATCGCGCAGTTCCGCCAGTGCCGCCGAAAGCCCAGCACTCGGCTGACCGGCAAAGATCGTGCTGACATCGACGCCGTGCCGCTCCAGCAGGTCAAGCGGGACGTACAACTGCCGCCGCGCGGCATGCTGGCCGAACCGGCTCAGCACCTGACCGAGCGCATAGGCGATGCTGACATCCAGCGTCGCCAGTTCTTCCACCGGCGTGCCGGCCCGAAGGATCCCGGCCGCTATCGCGAACACGGGCGACTGGGTGCGGATGCCGTATAATTCCAGCGCGCCGGCGCTTGGCATCGGCTCGTCGTAGAGATCGAAGGTATGCGCGTCGATCAGCTCCAGCAGCGGCGCCGCAACAAAGCCGTAGCGAGAGAGCGTATCGAGCAACGATGCCGCCACCGGATGCGCCGCCGCTTCGCCGCCGCGCTCGCCGGCGAGCGCTTCGCGCCACCATTGCAACCGGATCTCGCCCGGCATCGGCTCGCGTGCGACGTCCCGCACCCGCGCGATTTCGACGTTGAAGGCGTAGAGGGCGAAAAGTCCGTTGCGATGCTCGGCAGGCGCAAACAAGGCCGCCAGATAGCGGTCGCGGTCCGCCTCGCGCACCAATGCCGCGCAATATTCGTAATTCGTCTGCATCCGACCGTTATAGCTCAATCGACGGCGATCAGACCGGCGCCGACACGGCGGCCCTCGCCGAGCAGGATATTATAGGTCTGCGCCGCGGCACCCGTCGTCATGCTATCGACCGGCAGGCCGGCGTCGCGAAACCGCTCGCGCAGATGCGCGGGCAGCGGCCAGGGATCGCGGCCGGCACCGATCAGGAAGAGATCCAGCGCCGCGGCGCGCGCCAACGCTGCCGAAAGCGCGGATTCATTCAGCTCGCTTTTGTCGGAAATCGCCCAAGCCCAGATTCCGTCCGGCATGCATAGCAGAGAGCCACGGTGCGACATGCCGCCAAAGCGGAAACCGCCATTGCCATAGGAGTCGATCGGCGCCGGGTTCGGCAGATGCGGGGCATCGGTCCCGCCCGCCATCGCTAAGGCCGGGCCTTCGTCTCGGCGTCGTCGCCTTTGCCGTGCTCGCGGCCATAGCCCACGCCGAGATAGATGAGGATCGGCGCGGCGATGAAGATCGACGTGTAGGTGCCGACCAGAACCACGCCAAACAGCATCGTCGCGGCGAAGCTGTGGATCGCCGTGCCGCCAAACATGTACAGCGCCAGCAGCGCCAGGCTGGTCGTGACGTGGGTGATGATCGAGCGCGACAGCGTCGAATTGATCGACGCATTGAGCATATCCGGCATCGGCATGCGCTTGTAGCGCCGCAGCATTTCGCGGATGCGGTCGTAAATAACCACGGTGTCGTTCAGCGAATAGCCCAGAATGGTCAACAGCGCTGCGATGCTGGTGATGTCGAAGTCGATCTGGAACAGCGCCATGAAGCCGAGCGTCAGCACCAGATCGTGCACGTTGGCGAGCATGGCGCCGAGCGCGAATTGCCACTCGAACCGGAACCACAGGTAGATCAGAATGCCGAAGATCGCCAGACCGAGGCCGATGACGCCGTAGGACAGGAGTTCATTGGATACGCGCGGGCCGACCACCTCGACGCGCCGATAATCGATGCCTTCGCCAAGCGCGGCGCGCACCTTCTGCACCGCCGCCTGTTGTGCGGCGTCGCCGCCCGGCTGCTCGGCGATGCGGATCAGCACATCCGTTGGTCCGCCGAACTGCTGCAACTGCACGTCGCCCAGGTCGAGCGAGGTGAGCGACGCACGCATCTTGGCAAGATCGGCCGGGCCGGAGAGCGAACGCACCTCAAGCAGCGTGCCGCCCTTGAAATCGATTCCGAAGTTCAGGCCTATAAAGAAATACAGCGCAATTGCCGCGATCGACGCCAAAGCCGAAATAGGAAAGCTGATGCGCCTGAAGCGCATGAAGTCGAATTTAGTGTCGTCGGGGACGATGCGAAGCAGGCGCACGGACTAATCCTAAATGGGCACGTGTTTCGGGCGCCGCCAGCGGACCCAGGTGGCAACGATCAGCCGCGTCACGGTGAATGCGGTGAACACCGTGGTCAGAATACCGATGCCGAGCGTCACCGCGAACCCGCGCACCGGTCCGGTGCCGATATAGAAGAGCACCGCGGCGGCGATGAAGGTGGTGATGTTGGAATCGAGAATCGTCGAAAGCGCGCGGCTGAAGCCCGCATCGATGGCGTTGATCGCCGTTCGGCCGGCCCTCACCTCTTCACGGATACGCTCATAGATCAGCACGTTGGAATCGACGGCGATGCCGACGGTCAAAACGATACCCGCGATCCCCGGCAATGTCAGAGTGGCGTTGAGCAACGACAGGACGCCGAATATCATGCAGACATTGATCGCGACGGCGATGTTGGCGAAGACGCCGAACAATCCGTAAGTGGCGATCATGAAGATGACGACCAGCGCGGCGCCGATATAAGACGCCATCTTGCCGCTTTCGATCGAGTCCTGGCCGAGACCCGGGCCGACGGTGCGCTCTTCCATGATGGTCAGCGGCGCCGGCAAGGCGCCGGCTCGCAGCAGAATGGCGAGATCGTTGGCGCTCTGGACGGTAAAGCTGCCCGAAATCTGACCGGAACCGCCAATGATCGGCTCGCGGATGACCGGGGCCGAGATCACTTCGTTGTCCAGCACGATGGCGAACGGCCGCCCGACGTTTTCCTGGGTTGCCTGAGCGAAACGGCGTGCGCCCGCAGAATTGAAACGGAACGAAACGATCGGTTCGTTGGTGCGCTGGTCGAAGCCCGGCTGCGCGTCGGTGAGCTCGCTGCCCGAAACCAGGACGCGCCGTTCGATCACATAGGGAGTTTTCGGCGCGGTCGAGCTGTAAAGGACTTCCGATTCGGCCGAAACGCGGCCCTGCACCGCCTGCTCGGGCGATATTGAAGAATCCACCATGCGGAAGTCCAGCTTGGCGGTCCGGCCGAGCAATTCCTTGAGGCGGGTCGGATCCTGCAAGCCCGGCACCTGCACCAGCACGCGGTCGGCGCCCTGGCGCTGGATCAGCGGCTCGACGGTGCCGAGCTCGTTAACGCGGCGCTCGATGATCTGGATTGACTGTTCGACCGACTGCCGGATCCGATCCTGAATGGCCGCTTCGTTGACAGTCAGGCGGATCAGATTGCCATCCGCAGAGACATCGATATTGCGCTGCGTCGAGCCGGCAAGAATGCCTCCCAGGGGCTGCGACAGTTCGCGCAACTTGACCAGCGCCGGCTCGATGCTGGCGTTTTCGCGGATGCGAACTTCGACTGTATTGCCCCGCACCACCAGGCCGGTATAGCCGATACGCGCTTCGCGCAGCACGCGGCGCACGTCGTCGCGCACATTCTCCACCTGCTCCCGGCGGACGAAATTGCTGTCAACCTCGAGCAGGATGTGCGAGCCGCCCTGCAGATCGAGGCCCAGAACGATGTGGCGCTGCGCCCATTTGGGCCAGCTCTCCACGGTCTTCTCCGGCAGGAGGTTCGGAAACGCGAACATGCACACGACGAATGCCGAGAGCACAATCGCCGCCGCTTTCCACCGCGTGTAATAGAACATGGTATCCTTGATGGCCCGATCGGGGCTCGAATAGAAGCCGGCCTACTTGGCCGCGGCTTCGTCCTTCACCGGCTCACCCTTGGCGCGAACGTCAGTGATCATCTGACGCATCTGGCGAATGCGCACGTCATCCGCAATCTCGACCTCGATATAATCGTCATCGACCACTTTGGTGACCTTGCCGATCATGCCGCCATTGGTGACCACGGTATCGCCGCGCCGGACATTTTTGACCATCTCCTGGTGCGCCTTCACGCGCTTCTGCTGCGGCCGCAGGATCAGGAAATACATAATGACGAAAATCAGCACGAAAGGGAGAAGCGACATCAACACGTTGCCGTCGCCGCCCCCGCCGAATTGCGCATATGCCGGCGTAATAAACATCTCAGCTTCCCTTGGTTTCTCAAAGCGCCGGCCAGCGTCCCCAGACGCGGCCTTGGCGGGCTTAATTTCGCGCGGACTATAGCGGCCGCCGTCCCAATTGCAACGCCGCAACACCCCCAGAAACCGGCCATTTCGGGCGGTTTCCGGGCGCCCCGGCTTGCGGCGGCGGGACGGCCCCGCTAAGAGCAGCGCAATCGTCGAAAGTAGCCCGCATGCGCAAGCCTAAAACGAAGTCCCAGGCCAAATCCAGTTCCAAGGCCCGAACCAAGCCGAACGCCGGAACGCTCCCCGACGCCGCCCTGCTGGAGCGGATCGCCGTCGCACTGGAGCGGCTGACGCCCGCGCAGAAGGCCGCACCCGATCTTGACCGGGCCGATGCCTTTGTCTGGCACCCGGACGGCCGGCTGGCGCCGGTGGCGCGCGTCAACCGCGTCGACATGTCGCTTCTCAAGGGCGTCGACCGGGTGCGCGACCTGCTGCTGGAAAACACAGAGCGTTTCGCCAAGGGGCTGCCGGCCAACAATGCGCTGCTGTGGGGCGCCCGCGGCATGGGCAAGTCATCGCTGGTCAAAGCCTCCCACGCCACGGTCAATGACGACTTTGCGCGCGCCAGCAAGAACGGCCCGCTGAAGCTGATCGAGATCCATCGCGAGGATATCGAAAGCCTGCCCGAACTGATGGCGATCACGCGCGCCTCGCGCTACCGCTTCATCGTGTTCTGCGACGACCTCTCGTTCGACAACGACGACACCACCTACAAGTCGCTGAAGGCAGTGCTGGAAGGCGGCATCGAAGGCCGGCCGGACAACGTGATCTTCTACGCCACCTCGAACCGGCGCCATCTGATGTCGCGCGACATGATCGAGAACGAGCGCTCGACCGGCATCAACCCGGGCGAAGCGGTCGAAGAAAAGGTGTCGCTGTCGGATCGTTTCGGCCTGTGGCTCGGCTTCCACCGCTGCAGCCAGGACGAATACCTCGCCATGGTCGACAGCTATGTCACCCATCACAAGATTCCGGCGGAAGGCGAGCAGCTGCACCGCGATGCACTGGAATGGTCGACGACGCGCGGCTCGCGCTCCGGCCGTGTGGCCTGGCAGTTCGTGCAGGACCTGGCCGGCCGGCTCGGGGTCGAGTTGAAAGCCGGGCATCGCTCCTAGCAGACCGCGCGCCGGCACGGGACAGCGCACGGAGCTGGTGGGCGATGACGGACTCGAACCGCCGACATCCTCCGTGTAAAGGAGGCGCTCTACCAACTGAGCTAATCGCCCGCTGGCGACGGTGTATCGCCTTTCGGCGTAGCGAGGCAAGCTTAGGGTAACAGAGCCGGATCAAACGAAAACGGCGCCCTCGCGGGCGCCGTTTCCTTGTCGGTTCGTCGACAGCCGCCTAGTGCGCGGTGACGCCGTCTTCGTCGATCACCGGAGGCTCGCCGGCGGTGGCGGCGGCGGCCGCCATCTTGGCGCTCGCCTCGTCCCATTCGATCGGCTCCGGCTTGCGCACCAGCGCATGGGCGATCACTTCGTCCATGCGGCTGACCGGAATGATCTCCAGGTGCTTCTTGATGGTCTCGGAGATTTCCACCAGATCCTTGGCGTTCTCCTCCGGGATCAGCACCGTCTTCATTCCGCCGCGCGCAGCCGCCAGCAGCTTTTCCTTCAACCCGCCGATCGGCAGCACGCGGCCGCGCAGCGTGATCTCGCCGGTCATGGCGACATCGCGGCGCACCGGAATGCCGGTCATCACCGAGACGATGGCGGTGACCATGGCGACACCGGCCGACGGACCATCCTTGGGCGTCGCGCCTTCCGGCACGTGCACGTGGATGTCGCGCCGGTCGAACATCGGCGGCTCGATGCCGAAGGCGACCGCCCGCGAGCGGACGTAAGACGCCGCCGCCGAGATCGACTCCTTCATCACGTCACGCAGATTGCCCGTGACGGTCATCTTGCCCTTGCCGGGCATCATCGCGCCTTCGATGGTCAGCAACTCGCCGCCCACGTCGGTCCACGCCAGACCAGTGACCATGCCGATCAGATCCTCGGCCTCGATCTCGCCGTAGCGGTACTTCGCCACGCCCAGATAATCGGCCAGGTTGGCGGCGGTGACCGCGATCGACTTCTTCTTCGAGGTCATCAACTCCTTCACCGCCTTGCGGATCAGCGTCGACAGCTCGCGCTCGAGCGAGCGTACGCCGGCCTCCCGCGTATAGCGGCGGACCATCAGCAGCAGGCCCTCGTCGTCGATCGACCATTCCTTCGGCTCCAGGCCGTGCTTGGCGATCGCGTGCGGGATCAGATGCTTGCGCGCGATCTCGACCTTCTCATCCTCGGTGTAACCGGCGATGCGAATGATCTCCATGCGGTCCATCAGCGGACCCGGGATGTTGAGCGTGTTGGCGGTGGTGATGAACATCACGCTCGACAGGTCGTAGTCGACCTCCAGATAGTGGTCGGCGAAGGTCGAGTTCTGTTCCGGATCCAGCACCTCAAGCAAAGCCGAGGACGGATCGCCGCGGAAATCGGCGCCCATCTTGTCGATCTCGTCCAGCAGGAACAGCGGGTTCGAGGTCTTGGCCTTGCGCATCGACTGGATGACCTTGCCGGGCATCGAGCCGATATAGGTGCGGCGGTGACCGCGGATCTCGGCCTCATCGCGCACGCCGCCGAGCGACACGCGCACGAACTCACGGCCCGTCGCTTTCGCGATCGACTTTCCGAGCGAGGTTTTGCCGACGCCGGGAGGTCCGACCAGGCACAGGATCGGCCCGGTCAACTTGTTGGCGCGTTGCTGCACGGCGAGATACTCGACGATGCGTTCCTTGACCTTCTCCAGGCCATAGTGGTCGGCATCGAGCACCATCTCGGCGGCGGCGAGGTCCTTCTTGACCTTGCTCTTCTTGCCCCATGGGATCGACAGCAGCCAGTCGAGATAGTTGCGCACCACCGTCGCCTCGGCAGACATCGGCGACATCTGGCGCAGCTTCTTCAGCTCGTGCGTGGCCTTCTCGCGGGCTTCCTTCGACAGCTTGGTCTTCTTGATCTTGTCTTCGAGCTCGGCAAGTTCGTCCTTGCCTTCCTCGTCGCCAAGCTCCTTCTGGATCGCCTTCATCTGTTCGTTGAGGTAGTACTCGCGCTGGGTCTTCTCCATCTGCCGCTTGACGCGGGTCCGGATGCGCTTTTCCACCTGCAGCACCGAGATCTCGCTCTCCATCAGCCCCAGCACCTTCTCCAGGCGCTGGGTGACGACGGCGGTCTCGAGGATTTCCTGCTTGTCGGAAATCTTGACGGCCAGATGCGACGCCACGGTGTCGGCGAGCTTGGCGTAATCCTCGATCTGCTGGATCACGCCGACCACTTCCGGCGACACCTTCTTGTTCAGCTTCACATAGTTTTCGAATTCGGTGACGACCGAACGCGCCATGGCTTCCGCTTCCACGCTGTCGCCGATGTCGTCGGCGAGCGCGGTGGCGTCGGCTTCATAGTAATCCTGGCGGTCGGTGTACTTGAGCACCTTGGCGCGCGTGGCACCTTCGACCAGCACCTTGACGGTGCCATCGGGCAACTTCAGCAGTTGCAAAACGCTCGCCAGCGTACCGGTCTCGAAGATCGACTCGGTCGACGGATCGTCGTCGGAGGCGTTCTTCTGCGTCGCCAGCAGGATGAAGGTGTCGGAGCGCATGACTTCTTCGAGCGCCTTGATCGACTTTTCACGGCCGACAAAAAGCGGAACGATCATGTGCGGAAACACCACGATGTCGCGCAGCGGCAGTACCGGATAGGCCCGCGTATCGCCAGGCTGCAGCGGAGTTCGTGGCTTGAGAGTCATTGGGCCGGTCCTTTTCTGTTGTGCCCCTGCCGCCAGACCCGCCGGTTGCGGCATCGGACAACAGTGCCAGAGAGATGGGCAACGGTAGCGGAACGCCTCTGAGTCGGCTCCACGCTTGTCGGAAGGGTACGCGCCCCTTGCCCAGTCGGAAACTACGATCTTTGGTACGCCAGTCAGTTACGAACGCTATACGTAAGATGACCCCCGAGGGTCCGCAAGTAACCGGCATGTTTCCGGTTAAGATGCTGCGTAAAGGCGTTTCAAGGGCCCAATAGCCGCGATTCGCCGCGGCAAGGCCGGGTTCCCCGCGGCGCGGGGAACCGGAGCGTGCATCAGGCGCTGGCGCTACCCTGCTCGGCGGTGCGGTCGCTGCGGTCGGCGTAGATATAGAGCGGCCGGGCGGTTCCTTCGACGACTTCTTTCGAAATCACCACCTCCTCCACGCCTTCCAGGCTTGGCAGGTCGAACATGGTGTCCAGCAGGATCGTTTCCATGATCGATCGCAGGCCGCGCGCGCCGGTCTTGCGTTCGATCGCCTTGCGGGCGATGGCGCCGAGCGCCTCTTCCGCCAGCGTCAGGTCGATCGACTCCATTTCGAACAAACGCTGGTACTGTTTCACCAGTGCATTCTTCGGCTCGACCAGGATCTTCTTCAGCGAGGCTTCGTCCAGGTCCTCAAGCGTGGCGACCACCGGCAGGCGGCCGACGAACTCCGGGATCAGGCCGTATTTCAGCAGATCTTCAGGTTCGACCTCCCGGAAGATTTCGCCCTGCTTGCGGTCTTCCGGCGCCGCGACGCGGGCGCCGAAGCCGATCGAGGTGGAGCGGCCGCGCGAGGAGATGATCTTGTCCAGCCCCGAGAAGGCGCCGCCGCAGACGAACAGGATGTTGGTGGTATCGACCTGCAGGAATTCCTGCTGCGGATGCTTGCGACCGCCCTGCGGCGGCACCGACGCGACGGTGCCTTCCATGATCTTCAGCAGCGCCTGCTGCACGCCCTCGCCCGACACATCACGGGTGATCGACGGATTATCGGACTTGCGCGAGATCTTGTCGATTTCGTCGATGTAGACGATGCCGCGCTGAGCCCGCTCGACATTGTAGTCGGCCGCCTGCAGCAGCTTGAGAATGATGTTCTCCACGTCCTCGCCGACATAGCCGGCTTCGGTCAGCGTGGTGGCGTCGGCCATCGTGAACGGCACGTCGAGAATGCGCGCCAGCGTCTGTGCCAGCAGCGTCTTGCCCGAGCCGGTCGGCCCGATCAGCAGGATGTTCGACTTCGCCAGTTCGACGTCGTTGTGCTTGGTCTGGTGATTGAGGCGCTTGTAGTGGTTGTGCACGGCGACCGAGAGCACGCGCTTGGCATGCATCTGACCGATCACATAATCGTCCAGGACCTTGCAGATTTCCTTCGGCGTCGGAATACCGTCGCGCGACTTCACCAGCGAGGATTTGTTCTCCTCACGGATGATGTCCATGCACAACTCGACGCATTCGTCGCAGATGAACACGGTCGGCCCGGCGATGAGCTTGCGCACCTCGTGCTGGCTCTTGCCGCAGAATGAGCAGTAGAGGGTGTTCTTGGAATCGCTGCCGCCGACTTTGCTCATTCCATTCTCCGTCACAATCGTTCGTCGTCTCCGAGGTCGGCCGGGCTGAAATCCCGCCCTAACGAACGAAGCAAGTTTCGCGCCGGAACACCAGCACGGCGGCCTTTCGCGGGCGGCCTGCCTACCCTACCAAACCCGCAGCATCCTAAGCGAAGCATGCTAACGACGTGATAATCAACATTCTGTTAACGATACCAAGCTCTCCACAACCCCGAAAACGTGGTCTCCGGGGCTTATCCGCGCACCTTTTGGCGTCCGTGAGGCAGCCCGCCAATGCGATCAGCTGACCGGTTTGGGAAGCATTTCCTCCGGCCGCCGGTCGATGACCTTGTCGACGAGGCCGAAGTCGCGCGCCGCTTCGGCGGTGAGGAAGTAGTCACGCTCCAGCGCATCCTCGATCTTCTTCAGCGACTGGCCGGTGTGATGAACATAGATTTCGTTCAGCCGCTTCTTCAGGTTCAGGATTTCCTGCGCGTGCAACATGATGTCGGTCGCCTGGCCCTGGAACCCGCCGGACGGCTGATGCACCATGATGCGGGCGTTCGGCAGCGCGAAGCGCTGGCCCTTGGCGCCGGCAGCAAGCAGCAGCGAACCCATCGAGGCGGCCTGGCCGACGCACAGCGTCGACACCGGCGGACGCACGAACTGCATCGTGTCGTAGATCGCCATGCCCGAAGTCACCACCCCGCCCGGCGAGTTGATGTACATCGAGATTTCTTTCTTCGGATTTTCCGCTTCCAGAAACAGCAACTGAGCGACGATCAACGTCGCCACCCCGTCCTCGATCGGACCGGTGATGAAGATGATCCGCTCTTTCAGGAGCCGCGAGTAGATATCGTAGGATCGTTCGCCCCGGTTGGTCTGTTCGACCACCATCGGGACCAGGTAGTTCATATAGGTATCGACGGGATCTCGCATATCGGCTCCTTGACGCGAATCACAAAAGGCCAGGCAAGCTTAGCCTTAAGCGCGCCGGGATGATCTAATTTCGCCAGAGGCCCAGCACAAGGTGCGGTCCGGATCAGGCCGTTTCCGCTTCTTCCTTGTACAACTCCTCGCGGGAGACCTTGCTTTCGGTCACGGTGGCCAGTTCGACCAGGAAGTCGACCACCTTTTCCTCGAACAGCGGCGCCCGCAATTCGGCAACCGCCTGCGGGTTCTGCCGGTAATAGTCCCACACCTTCTGTTCCTGGCCGGCGAACTGGCGGGCCCGGTCCATGACGGCCCGGCTCAATTCGTCCTCGGTGACCGTGATATTGTTCTTCTCGCCGATCTCCGCCAGCAGCAGGCCGAGCCGCACCCGCCGTTCGGCGATGGCACGGTATTCGGCCTTGGCCTTCTCTTCGGTGGTGTTTTCATCGGCGAAGGTCTTCTTCTCGGTCTCCAGCTCGGACAGCACCGTCTTCCAGACGCGCTCGAATTCCTCCTCGACCAGAGTCGGCGGCGGTTCGAACTTGTGCAGCCGGTCGAGTTCGTCGAGCAGCGCCCGCTTCATCTTCTGGCGCGCCATGTTGGCGTGGTCGCGGGTGATGCGGTCCTTGATCGCCTCGCGCAGCTTGGCGAGCGACTCGAGACCCAGCGACTTGGCGAACTCCTCATCGATCGTCACGCTGCCAGGCGACTCGATGGTCTTGGCGGTGACCACGAACTCCGCCGCCTTACCGGCGAGATGCGCGGCCTGGTAGTGCTCCGGAAAGGTCACCTTGAGGGTGCGGGTCTCGCCGGTTTTGATGCCGGTGAGCTGGTCCTCGAAGCCGGGGATGAAGGTGTTGGAGCCGATCAGCACCGTGGCGTCGTCGCCGGTGCCGCCTTCGAACGCGACGCCGTCAATGGTGCCGGCGTAGGAGATCGTGACGCGATCGTCCTTGGCCGCGGCCTCGCCTTCGGGCTTCGCGCTATACGGCTTGTTTTGCTCCGCGATGCGGGCGATGCCCTCCTCGACTTCGCTGTCGGTGACATCGGTCGACAGGCGGGTCAGCTTGACGTTCTTGAAGTCGGCCAGTTCGATCACCGGCACGATCTCGAGCGCCATGGTGTAATCGAGGTCGGTGGCGCCGGCGATCAGCTTCTCGATCGCGGCCTCTTCGCTCGGCAGGGTCACCTTGGGGGTGGCGGCCAGCTTGAAGCCGTTATCGGTCACGATCTGGTTGTTGGCATCGCGCACCGTCGCCTCGATCACCTCGGCCATGGCCGAACGGCCATAGACGCGGCGCAAATGGGCGACCGGCACCTTGCCGGGACGGAAACCGTTGATGCGAACGCGGTCCTTGAGTTCGTCCAGGCGCGCGGTGACTTTGGCGTCGAGCTCGGCGGCCGGAACGACCACCTTGTATTCGCGCTTGAGGCCTTCGGACAAAGTTTCGGTAACTTGCATAATTCACACTTCTTTTTTCTGCGGACACTCACGCTAAGGCGGCCATGGGCCATCGGCAGCGGATGTGTCGGAATTTCTCTCGAGCCTCGGCATGGTGCGGGCGGAGGGACTCGAACCCCCACACCTTGCGGCGGCAGGACCTAAACCTGCTGCGTCTACCAATTCCGCCACGCCCGCAACGGGCAAGTCAGGACGATCCTGGTGCCACAATCCGGCAGGGCTTAACGCGGCAATGCCCGCTTAGGCAAGGTCCATCAAGCCCCGGCAGGCGGCGGCTTATATCATGGCGAACGCAGCCGGCATCACAAAAGGTGCCTTTTGCCACACCCCGCCCCTGAATCGCGGTTCCCGCTGGGCTAGACGGACGCCGACAACCGCCGGTAGGCCGCCGGCAGCATTTCGGGGAGGTCCTCGGCGATCAGGCCTGGCCCGAACGCATTGGCCGCCTCGCCATGCAGCCAGACGCCTGCACTGGCCGCCTCGAAGGCCGGCATGCCCTGCGCCAGCAACCCGGCAATGATCCCGGCCAGAACGTCGCCTGAACCAGCGGTGGCGAGGCTCGGCGGCGCGTTAGCGGCGATGGAAGCCCTGCCATCCGGCGCCGCGACGACTGTGTCGGGGCCCTTCAACAGGACAAAAGCATGACTTCTGAGGCTGGCTACACGCGTTATTTCAACTTTAGAATTAAGTTTATTAAATTCAAATATATCATTGAATAAACGTGTAAATTCGCCTTTATGCGGCGTCAGGATGGTGTCGCCCGAGCGGCTTCTCAAGAGCTGGGTTAAAGCCACTGAATCCCCCGCAAAGCTGGTCAGGGCGTCGGCGTCCAGCACCACGGCGGCTGCACTGGCCAGCGCCGCCCTCACCTGATCCTGCATGACCCCGCCGACGCCACCGCTTGGCCCCAGCACGACGGCGTTGCGCCGGGTATCGGCGAGGAACTCGGCCAGCTCGGCCGCGCCGTCGACCGGCCGCACCATGACCGCCAGGTTTGAGGCGGCAGTGACCGCCAGCGCCTCGCGCGGGCTGGCGATGGTGACGAGCCCGGCGCCGGCCCGCAGCGCCCCGCGCGCCGCCAGCCGCGCCGCACCGGTGGTCGACAGGCCGCCCGAGACCACCACGGCATGACCGCGGCTGTATTTGTGCCCGTGCGGCGACGGCGCCGGAAACAGCCCGCCCCACAGCGACGGGTCGTTGGCGAAGGTTTGTGGCTTGATCGTCTCCAGCACGCTGGCCGGAATGCCAATGTCGGCAACCTCCACCGTGCCGCAGTGCAGCCGCCCCGGCAGCAGCAGATGGCCGGTCTTGCGCCGGAAGAACGTCACGGTGTGACTGGCCTTGACCGCCAGTCCCATGACCGCGCCGGTGGTGCCGTTGATGCCGCTCGGCAGGTCGACGGCGATCAGCGGCACGCCGGACTCGTTCATGGCCCGGATCATCGCCCGCGGCAGTCCCTCGACCTCCCGGTCGAGCCCGGCGCCGAACAGCGCGTCGATGACAATGTCGGTGTCGGTCAGCGACACCGGCGACGCCTCCTCCACCGGTCCGCTCCACCGGTCGGCCGCAATCGCTGCATCGCCCTGCAGCCTCGCCCGATCCCCGACAAAGGACAGCCGCACTGCGTAGCCGCGCTCGGCCAGCAGGCGCGCGGCGACAAAGCCGTCGCCACCGTTGTTGCCCGGGCCGGCCACGATCACCACCCGGCGGCCTTGCAGCAGCGCGCTTGTCGCGTCCGCCACGGCACAGCCGGCACGCTCCATCAGATCGATACCCGGAATCCCGCTCGTGATCGCCAGTCCGTCGGCCTGCGCCATCTGGTCGGTCGTCAGGAGTTCGTGCATTTTCTAAGCATAAGCATTTCCAACAGGCGTCCAACATTTCTGAGGTCGCCCAGTTTTAAGTCACCATGCCTAATTATGCGCCATCGTTACATGCAAGTTCGCTTGAGGCACGCCCTGATTTGGCCTAGTCATATGATAACACTTGTGTTTCAAGGTCTGCCTCGCTTGGCACAGGTCATGCTAACCGGGAAGCCGGTTCGCCGGATTCAGCGGCAAGGCTTGAGGGAAGGAAGACGAGATGAAAAAAATTGAAGCGATCATCAAACCCTTCAAGCTTGATGAAGTGAAAGAGGCGTTGCAGGAGGTCGGCCTGCAAGGAATTACCGTGACGGAGGCGAAGGGGTTTGGCCGCCAGAAAGGCCACACCGAACTCTATCGCGGCGCCGAATATGTCGTCGATTTCCTCCCCAAGGTGAAAATCGAGATCGTGCTCGGTGACGAGATGGCCGACAAGGCCATCGAGGCCATCCGTCGCGCGGCCCAGACTGGGCGAATTGGCGACGGCAAGATATTCGTATCTAACATCGAAGAAGCGATCCGGATCCGAACCGGCGAATCCGGCATCGATGCCATCTAGTCGGCCGCAGGCAAAGTCCGCGCGGCTCATTCCATCTTAAGAAGGGGGAACGCTACCCATGACGACAGCCAAAGATGTCATGAAAATGATCAAGGACAGCGACGTGAAGTACGTCGACTTCCGGTTTACCGACCCGCGCGGCAAGTGGCAGCACGTGACCTTTGACGTCGGCATGATCGAAGAAGACACCTTCACCGAAGGCCAGATGTTCGACGGCTCCTCGATCGCCGGCTGGAAGGCGATCAACGAGTCCGACATGAATTTGATGCCCGACCCGGCCACCGCCTGCATCGACCCCTTCTTCGCCGAGACCACGCTTGTGCTGGTCTGCGACGTGCTCGAGCCGACCACCGGCGAGCCCTACAACCGCGACCCGCGCGGCATGTGCAAGAAGGCCGAGGCGCTGGTGAAGTCGATGGGTCTGGGCGACACCATCTATTTCGGCCCCGAGGCCGAGTTCTTCGTGTTCGACGACGTCAAGTACAAAGCCGACATGTACAACACCGGCTTCAAGGTCGACTCGGTCGAACTGCCGACCAACTCCGACACCGATTACGAAGGCGGCAATCTCGGCCATCGCGTCGGCGTCAAGAAGGGCTACTTCCCGGTGCCGCCGCAGGACAGCGCGCAGGACATGCGCTCGGAAATGTTAGGGGCCATGGCGCGCATGGGCGCCAAGGTCGAAAAGCACCACCACGAAGTGGCTTCCGCACAGCATGAGTTGGGCCTCAAGTTCGCGCCGATGACCGCGATGGCCGACATGATGCAGGTCTACAAATACTGCATCCACCAGGTGGCGCAGATCTACGGCAAGACCGCGACCTTCATGCCGAAGCCGATCTATGGTGACAACGGCTCGGGCATGCACTGCCACCAGTCGATCTGGAAGGACGGCAAGCCGATGTTCGCCGGCGACAAGTACGCCGGCCTCTCGGAAATGTGCCTGAGCTACATCGCCGGCGTCATCAAGCACGCCAAGGCGATCAACGCCTTCACCAATCCGACCACCAACTCCTACAAGCGTCTGGTGCCGGGCTTCGAGGCGCCGGTGCTGCTGGCCTATTCGGCGCGCAACCGCTCGGCGTCGTGCCGCATCCCCTATACGGAAAGCCCGAAGGCCAAGCGCGTCGAGGTGCGCTTCCCCGATCCGCTGGCCAATCCGTATTTGGCCTTCGCCGCGCTGCTCCTGGCCGGTCTCGACGGCATCAAGAACAAGCTCCACCCCGGCGAGCCGATGGACAAGGACCTTTACGACCTGCCCAAGGCCGAGCTCAAGCAGATCCCGACCGTGTCGGGTTCGCTGCGCGAAGCGCTGGAAAGCCTCGACAAGGACCGCGCCTTCCTCACCGCCGGCGGCGTGTTCGATGACGACTTCATCGACAGCTACATCGAGCTGAAGATGACCGAAGTCATCCGCTTCGAGCACACCCCGCATCCGGTCGAGTACGAGATGTACTACTCGGCCTAAAGCGTTCCTGCCATCGCAACGCCGCGATGCACCGATCGGGGCGCTCCTGCCAGGGGCGCCCCTTTTTCATGAGCCGCCGTCCATGAGCCATGCCGTGACCGACCTCACCGCCATCGTCAAAGAAATCGCCGACGAGATGCGGGCGCGCGCCGACCGCGGCACGGTGGCGACCTATATCCCCGAGCTGGCCCGCGTCGACCCGCACCAGTTCGGCCTCGCCGTGATCGATGGCGACGGCCAGGTCGCCTGCGGCGGCGACGCCGACGTGCCGTTCTCGATCCAGAGCGTGTCGAAGGTTTTCACGCTGACGCTGGCGCTCGGCAAGTTCGGCGACCGGCTGTGGCGCCGCGTCGGCCGCGAGCCGTCGGGCAGCGCCTTCAATTCGATCGTCCAGCTCGAACACGAGAACGGCATCCCGCGTAACCCGTTCATCAACCCGGGTGCCATCGCCGTCACCGACCTGATTTTGTCCGGCCACCAGCCGCGGGAGGTGCTCGGCGAAATCCTGCGCTTCATGCGCTTCCTGGCCGAGGACCAGACGATCACCATCGACGAGAAGGTGGCGGCGTCGGAGCAGCGCACCGGTTTCCGCAACGCCGCGCTCGCCAACTACATGAAATCCTACGGCGTGCTCGACAATCCGGTCGACCTGACGCTCGGCGTCTACTTCCACCAATGCGCCATCGCCATGTCGTGCCGGCAGCTGGCCATGGCGGGACGCTTCCTCGCCCATCTCGGCCGCAATCCGGCGAGCGGCCATTCGGTGGTGACCGCCGAGCGCGCGCGGCGTATCAATGCGATCATGCTGACCTGCGGCCACTACGATGGCTCGGGCGATTTCGCCTACCGCGTCGGCCTGCCCGGCAAGAGCGGCGTCGGCGGCGGCATTCTGGCAATCGCGCCGGGCAAGGCTTCGATCGCGGTGTGGTCGCCGGGGCTGGACACCACCGGCAATTCGCACCTCGGGCGGATCGCGCTGGAGATGCTGACCAAGCGGCTCGGCTGGTCAATCTTCGCCTGAGCGCCGCGGCCCAATAAAAAAGGCCGACGCAGCGGTCGGCCTTTCTATCTCGCTCGTTCGTAATGCAGCGCCCGGACGCGGCGCACTACTGCATCCTCTTCTTCTCTTCGCGCACCGCCTCGTCGTGATACCAGCAATCCACCAGTGCGATGTCGCTGTCGCGCACCTGCGCGAACTCGTCATGCACTGTCGCGGCGAAACGGCCGCGAACCGGAAACTGATAAATCGTGGCGGTCGCCTGAGTCAGACTTCTATCCATCTCTTCGCTCCGTGGTCATGGCCTAACGTGGCAACGAGACTCTGTGTTCCAACATATCGGATTTGCCCGCGCTTCGTGCAAGATGATAAAAATTAAATCTGCTGTTTGGCTACATTTTGCGCATCTGATTTCGTGCTGTTTGATGCGGCAAACAAAGGCTCAAACGTGTACGCGGGTGTTGAGCAGGGCTGCGCAGGCAGTAAGCGTGGCGCTTTTTTCGTCACAAACGAGGCCGTCGTCTCACGAGGCCAGATTATCTCTGCTGACAATTTATGCAGTTAGAACAAGCGCCTCATCCTTGATCTTTGCTGCGCTGCGGTGCACAACATCTGGCATATAAAATGCTTGTTTGTGCGGGGACCGCCGGACGGATTTGACACACGCTGGCCACCGGTGGGCCTCGGGATGACTCAAAGCTCGCACGTCTAACTCATGAGAGACTCGCAATGACAAAGTACAAACTCGAGTACATCTGGCTCGATGGGTACACGCCGGTGCCCAATCTCCGTGGCAAGACACAGATCAAGGAATTCGACTCATTCCCGACCCTCGAGCAGCTGCCGCTTTGGGGCTTTGACGGCTCGTCGACCCTGCAGGCCGAAGGCCGCAGCTCCGACTGCGTGCTCAAGCCGGTCGCGCTCTACCCCGATCCGGCCCGCACCAACGGCGCGCTGGTGATGTGCGAAGTCATGATGCCGGACGGCGTCACGCCGCACGCCTCCAACCGTCGCGCCACCATCCTCGACGACGAGGGCGCCTGGTTCGGCTTCGAGCAGGAATATTTCTTCTACAAAGACGGCCGTCCGCTCGGCTTCCCGGCCGCCGGCTATCCGCCGCCGCAGGGCCCCTACTACACCGGCGTCGGCTATTCGAACGTCGGCGACGTCGCCCGCAAGATCGTCGAAGAGCATCTCGACCTCTGCCTCGCCGCCGGCATCAACCACGAAGGCATCAATGCCGAAGTGGCCAAGGGCCAGTGGGAATTCCAGATCTTCGGCAAGGGCTCCAAGAAGGCGGCCGACGAAGTCTGGATGGCGCGTTACCTGCTGCAGCGCCTGACCGAAAAGTACGGCATCGACATCGAATACCATTGCAAGCCGCTCGGCGATACCGACTGGAACGGCTCCGGCATGCACGCCAACTTCTCGACCGAGTACATGCGCACCGTCGGCGGCAAGGAGTATTTCGAAAAGCTGATGGCCGCTTTCGAGAAGAACCTGCACGACCACATCGCCGTTTACGGCCCGGACAACGACAAGCGCCTGACCGGCAAGCACGAGACCGCGCCGTGGAACAAGTTCAGCTACGGCGTGGCCGATCGCGGCGCCTCGATCCGCGTGCCGCACTCGTTCATCAAGAACGAGTACAAGGGCTACCTGGAAGATCGCCGTCCGAACTCGCAAGGCGACCCCTACGCCATCGCTTCGCAGATCCTCAAGACCGTCTCGTCGGTGCCGACGAGCGCCAAAGCTTCCGCCGCGGCCTAGTCCTCCCGGACCCGTGACGAACCACTGGGCGCCCCTCACCGGGGCGCCCTTTTTCGTATTGGCGGCGGTCAAAGAGCGGCGATGATGAGACTGATCGTGGCCAGCGCCGCGACGACCGCAGCTGCGGCGATGGCCTGCTGCCGATACCGCCGGGGACCGTAGACGCCGGCGGCGCGGCGATCGGCAATCAGCGCAGCGTCGAACTCTGCCGAACTGGAATAGGCGCAGCCCAGCGCCATGCCGGCCTGCGCCGCGGACATCTCCAGGGCAGACACGCCAACAGGACCCGTTTTGGACGCCGTCAGAGCCATGGTGCCAGTGTAAGCCCGATACGGTAAACGAGAGGTTGCGCCGGACCTGCTACTGTGCCGCGAGGTGCAGCGGCTGCTTTTGAGGCGTGTGCTTGGCACGCGCCGCCGCGGCCTTGGTCCGACGTTCCAGGTCAGCTTGCCGCGCCGCCTCGCTGCCCGGCTCGTCATCGGCGGCATGCATGCGATTGCGGCCGCCGTGCTTGGCCTGGTAGAGCGCCGCGTCGGCGCGCGCCATCAGGCCGTCGAGGTTGGTCACCGGCGCATACGACGTGGCGGCGCCGATGCTGAGCGTCGCTCCGATCGCGTGCGGCCCGACGGTCACGCCCACCGCCTCGAAGCCGGAACGAATACGTTCGGCAACCTGGGCGACGACGGCGAGACTGCCGGGGAAGATCGCGGCGAACTCCTCCCCGCCGAGCCGTCCGCTGACGTCGCTGGCGCGCGTGCCGGTGCGGACCACCTGGGCGAACAGGCGCAGCACATCGTCGCCGACGGCATGACCGAAGCGGTCATTGATGGACTTGAAATGATCGAGATCGAACATCAGCAGCGTCACGGGCAGCCCACGCGCGCCCTGCTGGGCGCATAGCGCCACCGACCGCTCCATGAAGGCGCGGCGATTGAGCAACCCGGTCAGGTGGTCGGTGTTGGCTGCGGTGCGCTGCACATTGACGTCGTGGTCCTTGACGATCAGCAACATGATGTAGGCGATGCCGACCGCATACACGATGGTTTCCAGCGCAAACAACGCCAGCCAGTTGCTGAAGAACTGTTCTGGCCACACTATTCGTACGGTCAGCGGTATCAGCAACACGACGGCGTGCAGGCAGGTCATCATGACGGTGCCACTGCGCGAATAGCGCGATGCACGGCGCTCGCGCCAGAACTCGGATACGATGAGTATGGTATAGATGGAGACAATCAGCGCGCCGAGCGCCAGATGGGCGATCGAGCCCGATTGCAGGGCCGGAATTCGGCACAGCAACAGCCAGAGGATGGAGCCGGCAACGAGGCCGGCCGGCGCGACCGGCCGCCCGTGAAAGAGCCGAACGCCATTCCAGAGCAGCCCGCAGGCCACGAAAATCAGGGCGGCCGACAGATCGCCGGGCAATTCGATGTAAGGCGACGAGGAATTCCACAACGCCATCGCGGCCGCCGCAACCATATAGGCCGCGCCCCACCAGGCCAGCGCCCGCGCGCTTGGCTGCTGCAACCAGGTGATTGTCAGGAACATGCCCAGCAGGGCTGTGACGCAAATTGCGACGAAAGCGAGGGTCGGTCCGTCGAGAGCCGAAACCTGCAGAGCGGTTAGCGACAACAAAAACGGCCTCCTTCCACCGGCGCGATGGAATTCCTGGTGGCCCCCCAGTACGGGGATGTTATCCAGCCAGAATGGCAAAAGGCTTGCAGGAAACCCGACGTTTCGAGGCAAGACTTGCGCAAATTGGAGCAATCGGGAACCGTGCCGGATTGCAATCGTTCCGGTTCATCCCGCCCATTGGCGCGTTCGAATCGCGCTATGGTGCCGTCATGATCACGATCGCGCGCGTCGCCAGCCTATGACCTCCCTGATTCAATCGCTGAAGGCGAAGTTCAGCCCGCCCCGCCGGTTCGAAAGCCTGCTGCTGTTCGGCTGGTCCGGCACTTTGATCGCGGTCGCGGTCGGGATGCTGATGTCGTTTGTGCTGCTGGGCTTCTGGTGGCCGTATTGGGCGATCCACGACATGGACGTCTGGATGGTCTACGGCGCCTGGCTGGTCAACGACAACCTGCCGCAGGAAATCTATGATCACCCCGGCTACCTGTCACCGTTGCTGCTGGCCGGCTGGTTGAAATTTCTACACGGCATCGGCCTCGTTGCCGTCGACCGGTTTTCGCAATTGCCCAGCCCCGCGGATGCGGCCGCGGCCTGGACCCACGCGGTGCGTGCCGGCCGCGTTCTGTCGCTAATCCAGGGACTCATTTTTGTCGGCAGCTTTGCCTTTCTGATGCGCCGGCTGGTGCAGGACTGGCGCGTCGCCGGTCTCGCGACCTTCTTCCTGGCATTCTCGGGCGCCCTCTCCCTGCAGATCCGTATTCTACGGACGGAGATCATCGCCGCCGGTCTTGTCATACTCTGCCTGATGATTTTGCTCGTCGCGGTGCAGTCGCGCAGCCGATGGTGGCGGCCGCTGACACTGGGCGTGGCCGCCATGTTCTGCACGCTGGCACTTGAGAACAAGGTGCAGGCAATCCTTCTGATCTGCGCATTGCCGCCCATCATCCTGCTGTTCCGGGCGCCCGCCGCAGACGCGGACGATTTCTGGCCGCGCTCACCCTTCGCCCTGCCCGTGATGCTGGCCACCGCCGCAGTCGCGGCGATACTGGTATTGGCGGCGTGGCCGTTGTACCGGCTTGGCCTGTTCGGCGCCGACACCAACATTATGAGTTGGCGGCCCTTCATCTGGCGCTATGGCTCCTACCAGCCCTTCATCGCCCTGTGGCTCGCGGGCTCGGTCGTGCTGTTCGCGTGGCTCAACCGCGTCAGTTGGCGCGAGACCGTCACCGCGCTGCTCGCGGCGTTGGCCGGCGCATCGCTCGCTCTGCTGGCGCTCTATATCGACTATCACCCGCAGAACGTGCTGGCCGTGTTTCACCCGCTCGAGCAACTCGCGTTCATGGTGCAGGACAACGGTATCTTCACCGGCGAGAATACCGCGGTGAAGGCGCTGACGGCGCTGCTGGCCGGCATTGGCCGGGTCATGATGATCCGCACTTTCGTGCTTGATTCATCGGCCCGTCCGGGGATTTTCCTCGAATGGTACGTGATCGCGGCCACGATCTATGCCTACCGGCATGGACGGCGCGAGCTGGCCGCGCAAGCCGCCATGATCATGGCGGTGGTCTGGGGGTTCGACACCATCGTCACGATTCGCGGGCTGAAGATGGAGTATTTCATCTTCACCGACCCGCTCACCATTATCGCGGCCAGCCTGCTGACCGCGCGCCAGGTCGACCTGCAACGCCACCGCTGGGCCTATCCGGTCGGCGCGGCGCTGATTGTCGCTCACGTCGTGCTCAGTCAGTCCGAGCCGGTAAAACATTCGATCGGCAACGATCCGAAGATGTATTTTTGCCAGCCGAACTATCATTACACCCGGCGCATCGACAGCTTCTCGTTCTGCAAACAATAAAAAACGGGCCGCGAAATTCGCGGCCCGTTTGATTTTGTACCAGCGCGGCGCTTGTTGATTAGCGCTTCGAGAACTGGAACGAGCGACGCGCCTTGGCGCGGCCGTACTTCTTGCGCTCGACCACGCGCGAGTCGCGGGTCAGGAAGCCGCCGCGCTTGAGCGCGCTGCGGAGATCCGGCTCGAAATAGGTCAGCGCCTTGGCCAGCCCGTGACGCACCGCGCCGGCCTGGCCCGACAGGCCGCCGCCGGAAACGGTGCAGATGATGTCGTACTGCGTGGCGCGGTTGGCAGCGACCAGCGGCTGATTGATCATCATGCGCAACACCGGACGCGCGAAGAAGGCTTCGATGGTCTTGGTGTTGACGACGATCTTGCCGCTGCCCGGCTTGATCCAGACGCGGGCGACCGCGTTCTTGCGCTTGCCGGTGGCATAGGCACGGCCCTGCGCATCCAGCTTCTGCACATACTGCGGAGCATCCGGCGCGGCCGGCTTGAGGCTCGACAAGCCTTCGAGTGACTGTACGGTCTCGGCCACGATCAGGCACTCCTCACGTTTTTACGGTTCATGACGCCGATATCCAGCGTCTCCGGCTTCTGCGCTTCGTGCGGATGCTCGGCGCCGGGATAGACCCGGAGATTGCCGAGCTGCACGCGGCCCAGCGGGCCGCGGGGCAGCATGCGCTCGATCGCCTTCTCAAGAATGCGCTCGGGGAACTTGCCCTCGAAGATCGAACGGGCCGTCCGCTCCTTGATGCCACCGATGAAGCCGGTGTGGTGGTAGTAGACTTTCTTTTCCCGCTTGCGCCCGGTGAACACCACCTTGGCGGCATTGGTGATGATGACGTTGTCGCCATCATCGACGTGCGGGGTGTATGTGGGCTTGTGCTTGCCGCGCAGGCGCATGGCAACGATGGTGGCGAGACGGCCGACGACCAGACCGGTGGCGTCGATGGTCACCCACTTCTTCTCAATGTCGGCGGCTTTGGCCGAATAGGTCTTCATCACAATTCCTCGGGGATAGCGGCGCTTTAGGCGCGCCGAAGTTGGCCGGTATGTATCTGAGCCACGGGCCCCGGTCAACGCCTCAATGCCACCTCTTCAGTCGACAGATCAATGGCTTACAAGAATGGTATTTTAATACCAATACCTAATCAGCGGACCGGTATCGAGTACGTGGCGGTGACATGCGCCACCGGCTCGTCGACCCCGGCCGAATAGAGCAGCACCTCCCCCACCACTAAGCGCTTGCCAAC
>LNFM01006609.1_pt1 | contig 35829 bp, 37 predicted proteins | sample 596031 | NCBI WGS metagenome assembly LNFM01 (sample SAMN04254537, study PRJNA301005) | activated carbon metagenome | isolation source: dual media filters at the Ann Arbor, Michigan drinking water treatment plant | place: USA: Ann Arbor | reverse complement strand
CGCCGCTCCTTTCGCCGAGTATGGGCGCCTGACCAACGAGGGAGCGCGCCGGGCGCATGCGACACGACACGGAGACGAACGGTCCACTCGCGGGGCTGAAGGTGGTGGACTGCTCCACCGTCCTCGCCGGCCCCATTTCGGCAATGGTGCTCGCTGATTTCGGCGCCGATGTCGTCAAGATCGAGCACCCGACGGGCGATGCGCTGCGCAAGATGGGCCATGCCAAAGATGGTCACGGCGTATGGTGGAAGGTCACCAACCGAAACAAGCGAACGATCACGCTCGACCTTCATGATGAGGACGGCAAGTCCGCGTTCCTGGCGCTCGTCAAGGATGCGGACGTGCTGGTCGAGAATTTCCGCACGGGCACGCTCGAGAAATGGGGGCTCGGCTGGGATGTACTCACCAAGCTCAATCCTCGCCTCGTTATGCTGCGCGTGACCGGCTTCGGTCAGACCGGCCCATACCGCTTCCGGCCCGGCTACGGCACGGTCGCGGAGGCTTTCTCGGGCTTCGCGCACATCACGGGCGAGCCCGAAGGCCCGCCGACACTGCCGCCGTTCGGACTTGCCGACGGTGTCGCGGCCTATCACGGTGTGTTCGCGATCATGTTTGCGATCTACGAGCGCGACGTACAGGGCTCGGGCAAGGGACAATTCATCGATCTTGCGCTCTACGAGCCCTTGTTCTCTTGCCTCGGCGCACAAGTCTCGACCTACGACCAGCTTGGGCTGATCCAGGGGCGGCGCGGCAACCGCTCCGATAACAACGTCCCCCGCAACGCCTACCAGACCAAGGACGGCCGCTGGGTGGCCCTCTCGACGGCATCGCCCTCGATTGCCAAGCGCGTCATGAACCTCGTCGGCGGCGAAGGGACCGGAGACGATCCACGTTATGCAACCAATGTCGAGCGCGTGAAGCGCGCCGACGAGGTGGACGGGATGGTCGCGGAATGGATCGGGGCGCGAACACTGACCGAGGTGCTCGATGCCTTCGAAAAGGTCGAAGCCGCGATCGGCCCCGTCTACGATGCGGCGCAGATCCTCCAGGATCCGCAGTATCTGGCTCGCGAGAGCGTAACGACGGTGCAGGACCCTGAGCTCGGCCCTCTCAAGATGCAGAACGTATTCCCTCGCATGTCCCGCACGCCGGGGCGGATCAAGTTCGCGGGACCTCGCGTGGCTCAGCATCAGGACGAGGTCATTGCCGAACTCGAGGCTGAAGGCAAGATCGATGCTGAGACGGCTGCACGGCTAAGGGGACTCGCGAAGCCGTCCGCGAGCGGTAAAACATCTTGAACGCAACGGCAAAGCCCGAATAACGGAGCACGAGCATGGTTCATCTGACGGTCATTCTAACGGTGAAGCAGGACGCGGACATCTCGTTTGTGCGCGCCACGATGACGGAACTCGGTCGCCTCGCGCTCAAAGACCGAGGTTGCATACGCTTCGAGGTCTACCATTCCCAAGCCGACAAAAGGACGTTCTTCCTGAATGAGATCTGGGAAGATCAGGCGTCGCTCGACGAGCATCGCAAAACTAAGGCCTTCACCGAAACATACATGAAAACCGTCGTGCCAAAGCTCGAGCGCTCCCCCCATCCCTGCGATATTCTTGCATAGTCGGCGACCAGCTGACCCACTCTTAGCCTGACAAAGGCCGAGAGCTGCCAGAATATGGACGAAACGGCGGACGTGGTGGAATCGGTAGACACACAGGACTTAAAATCCTGAGATGGCAACATCGTGCGGGTTCGAGTCCCGCCGTCCGCACCAATACAACAGCGACCTGAGAGCTAGCGCCGCGCACTGAAGTTGCAACGCATCGTTTGGGAGTCGCCATCATCGTAACGGATCGGCCCCCGGTAGACCAAGAGCGAACTGTCCGTGGTTCTCGTAGGCGATGCTGCTCATCATGAGGTGCTGCGCGCCGACGTTGATATCCCGCAGGTAGCGTTGCAGCGGATGGGCCTCGTAGGCCGCTTCGCCGCCGCCGAAACGAAAAGGCTTCGGTCGTGACGTCGACGGCAACCTCGGTCGCATAGGCACAAGCAGCACGAATGGCAGCCTGGACGCGCGGCGGGGGGACCTCGCCGACTGACCCGAATTCCCAAGCCTCGGCATAAACTTCGAGAACCAGCGCGCGGACCGCGCGGAGGCGCAGGTCAGCCAAACCGACGAACCGTTGGAAGACCGGACGCGCCTCGATTGAACTCGGCTCGAGCGCAAAGCTCCGCCGTTTCTCACGCGCGAGATGCTTGATCGCATCGACCGCGCCCCTGGCCGCCCCAGTCGCGAACGCGGCGTGCTCGTTGGCGACAAACCCCGGCTGGCTGAGGCGATAGAGTGCGCCACCTCGCAGTGGCGGCGAACGAAAGCGATCCCAGGTAAAGGCCTCGGGCACGAAGCAGCCGTCGAGCGAGACGTCGCAGCTCCCGGTCCCGCGGAGGCCCATGACCTGCCAGTTGTCATGGAGTGTCACCGCTTTCGCGGGGACAACGAACAGGCGCGGGACGGCGGGTGCGCCATCCGTCGAGACGACCTTCGCGCCGAGCGTGAACCATTCGGCATGCGGCGCGCCGCTGACGAACGACCAGCGGCCCGAGACGCGATAGCCGCCAGCCAACGGCATCGCCTCTCCGGTCGGAACAGCCATGATGGCGCCGGTGGGCACACGCCCACCGGCGAACATTTCAGCGATGGCTTCATCGGCCAGGAACGAACCAGGTAGGCCGATGCCGGTCCCGCCGATCATCAGGCACCAGCCCGTGGACGGGTCGATGGCCGAAATCGATTCGATTACGTCGAACTGCAGGGCTGGATCGGCTTCGGCGCCGCCTAGCGCCTCCGGCAGTTTGAGGCTGAGCAGACCCGTTTCGCGTAAGGCGGCGACGGTCGGCGGTGCCAGCGTGCCAAGCCGCTCGCTCTCTGCGGCATTCTCGAGCACCGTGCTGCGGATGGCCTCGACGGCAGCGAGCAGCGCCGCCCGCTTTTCATCGCGCGACGTGGGGAATTTCAACGCAATGTTGTCGTCCGCCACGTCTCTTGCTCCACCGTCAACCGCGAACCGTCACAGGACGACCTGAATGAGGTTCGGCCCGCGGCTGTTGAGGCCGGCATCCAGGGCTTTTGCGAGACCGGCGCAATCCTCGACGCGACGCGCGGGAACTCCGTGGCCTTTGGCCATCGCCACCCAATCGATATCGGGGCGGCCGAGACTCAGCATATCGACCGCCCTCGGACCCGGGTTTTGCACGCCGACGTTGGTGAGCTCGCCACGTAGGATGTTGTAGGAGCCGTTGGCGAAAATCATGACCGTGATGTCGAGGCCATCGCGCGCCATCGTCCAGAGCGACTGCACAGTGTACATGGCACTGCCGTCACCGATCATGGCGAGCACTTTCCGGTCCGGACAAGCGATGGCCGCGCCGATGGCGACGGGCATACCGTAGCCGATGGAGCCGCCACGGTTGTTGATCCAGTCATGTGGCGGTGCGCCGGCCGTCTCGCCGAAGAAATCGCGCCCCGTGGTCACGCTCTCGTCCACGACGATGGTGCCTTCCGGGATCACGGCCCCGAGAATGGGCGCGATGGTGGCGGGATTGAGTGCACCGGACGGGATGGTCGGGCGACGCGGCTGAGCGAGATGGGCGGGTGGCGTCGACTTGGCGCCGAGCTCGTCGCACAGCGCCTCGAGCGCCGCCTCCATGTCATCGTCGAGGCCGGCGAGTCTGGTCGAACGCGCATCCTTCGGCATGAGCAGGCTCGGCTTGTCCGGATAGGCGAAGAACGCGACCGGCTCGCGGGCACCGACCAGAACGAGATCGCCAGCGGCCTTCATAACGGCCAGTGCCCGATCGACGACGTAGGGAATGCGCTCGACTTGCACGCGACCGGCTCCCCGCTCGAGGCGGGTGTTGGCGCCCTCGGTGAGGATGCCGCAGCCGGTTTTCGCGGCGATACGCCCGGCGAGCTCGAGCGACCGGGCCCTCAGCGCCGAACCGCCCATGAGCAGCGTCGCGCGCTTGCCGGATGTGAGCATCGCGGCGGCCGACTTCACGACATCCGATGCCACCTTGGCGCGTGGCTTCGCAGGGGTCGTCTCAGCCACGCCGCTGGCCGGCCCCCAGGCGGTGTCTGCGGGAAGGATGAGAGACGCGATCTGGCCCTTCCGGGCCGCCTCGATGGCCCGCGCACCGTCCGCAGCGATGTGTCGGCTGTCGGGCGACGTGCGCACCCAATGCGACATCGGCCGGGCGACCCCCTCGATGTCGGAAGTCAGGGGTGCGTCGAAGGTAATGTGATAGGTCGCGTGCTCACCGACGATATTGACGATACCCGAGCTGGCCTTCTTGGCGTTGTGAAGGTTGGCAAGACCGTTGGCGAGGCCGGGTCCGAGATGAAGGAGCGTGGAAGCCGGTTTGTCGAGCATTCGGTAGTAACCGTCGGCCGCCCCCGTCACGACACCCTCGAAAAGACCAAGCACGCAACGCATGCCTGGAACCTTGTCCAGCGCGGCGACGAAATGCATCTCCGATGTTCCGGGGTTGGTGAAGCAGACGTCGACACCGCCCGCGATCAGGGTTCGGACGAGGCTCTCGGCCCCATTCATCTCATCGGCCATCGGCGTTCGTGCTCCATGTTCGAGAGGGATGGCCGGTCGCATTGGCGTCGCGCCGGCAGGTCGGGTCGAATGCTGCCACGACAGCGGCTGGCGCGTCCATGCGAACATGCTTAGGCTGCCGATAGAGGGGACGCCGGCCCTGGTCACCGGCCTCAGCAAGGCTACGAGGAGTGACGTCCATGTCCGACATGAAGCTCGCCATAATGGGTGCCGCGGGAGCCATGGGGCGCGAACTCGTCAGGACGGTGCACGCGATGCCCGGATGTGTGGTCGCTGGCGCTATTGAGCCGGCTGGCTCATCTGCCATCGGTCAGGACGTCGGTGTCCTGGCCGGCGTCGGCGAACTGGGTGTGCCTGTCACCGCAGATGCGCTCGAAATCGTGGCAAGGGTCGATGGCATCCTCGATTTCACAGCGCCCCGCGCCAGCGTCGACTTCGCTGGACTGGCCGCCAATGCGCGCATTGTTCACGTGATCGGAACGACAGGGTGTTCGGAAGCGGACGACGCAGCCATCAAGGCCGCCGCTCGCCATGCGACGATCGTCAAGGCCGGCAACATGAGCCTCGGTGTCAATCTGCTGGTGGCCGTGACGCGGAAGGTGGCCGAAGCGCTCGATGCCGACTTCGATATTGAAGTTCTCGAGATGCATCACCGCCGCAAGGTGGACGCCCCATCCGGCACGGCCCTGATGCTTGGACAGGCAGCAGCAGACGGACGCGGCATTCCGATGAAAGGTCACAGCGTCTTGAGCCGCGAGGGACATACCGGCGCACGCAATCGAGGGGATATCGGCTTCGCAACCCTGCGGGGAGGCAACGTCGTCGGAGAGCATTCCGTCGTCTTCGCAGCCGACGGCGAACGGATCGTGTTGTCCCATATCGCGACCGATCGCGGCATCTTCGCCCGAGGGGCAGTTAAGGCGGCCCTGTGGGGTCGCGGTAAGGGCCCGGGCCTCTTCTCGATGGCAGACGTGCTCGGGATGTAGGGAGCCCCTGTCGCATCGAGGCCCTTGTCCCGAATGCGCCATGGATCATTTCGCCGGCAACATGGTCTCGTTCCCGCTCAGTTCGCGGATAGCGGCATCGATTTCACGCAACAAGCGCGCAAGCCGATCACTTGCCGCATCTGGACGCATGCCCTCGCCCGTCGCCGTCATTTCTTGAAGAATGTCGCGGCGCCAGCGTTCCAAGGCGCCTAGCTTCTCGCCGCGCGTCAACATTACCTCGGCGACGAGCGCCGCAGGGCTATCGAAGGCTTGACCCGGGTTTTGCTTCGCGACAGACCGCGATAGGCGTGCAATCTCGGCCATAGCTCACGTCCTCGTGTTGAACCAAAATGTACAACGCGACCACGTGAAAACCGGTTCCGCTCCGGCGTTCGAGCGCGGTGACGACAAAGGCGGCGGCTGCGTGGCACGCGAGCTGCCCCAAGGGCCTCTCCCGCGCCAAATCCCGCAACGTTCACCGATACTCACCCGCTACAGTGAAACAGCAACGGCGAAGTTATCCCGTGACTTTTTGTTCATAATGCGGTGATCGCACGTCAGTTCTCGAACCGATAAGACTTAGCGACTGGTTCGGCAGGTCAAGATAAACGACGATTACTAAGCCGGCGGTGGCACGATCACGTGCTCATAAGCATGACTTCGCGTGATTTATGAAGCGCTGGCTTGGTCGGTAGCAACCCAGTCCGGGCGGGCAGCGGAGGCCGGAAAAAGCACACGGGCCAATTGCCTTCCGGACCGAGGCCACGACATGACCGATCCTGTCATGCTCGAGTTGCTGCGGGGCGGGTCTTTTACCGGTTCCATTGAGCCAACATCCAGCTATGGACACGGGACCCAAAGAGAATCCCGTGACTTTCGAGCCGGACAGTCTAGAATAAGCATCAGGCGCGGATGCGAAACCCGGAGGTCGATGCGCGAGTGGGGCATCATACTTCTGATCGGAATGGCGAGCTTGGCCATGTGCGGATGGCTTGCTCGCCGGGGCCGTAGTGCGACGAGCGCGATAGTGGACAATCCGTCCACGACCGAGAAAGCAGCACGGCCTATGCAGAGCGGTGCCAGTCCCGTGACCAATACCCTCGTTCCACCACTTCCGGAAAACGAGGTGCTCGCGACGATCGAGTTCGACGATTTTCCAGGGCGCGTGCCCATCCGCCAGGGAGAAACCGTGATTGGTCGACACAGTGACGACGACATACGAATCAAGGATGTGCGCGTCAGTCGGCATCATGCGCGGATCTTGGCGAGCGGCGGCGGAAACTTCGAGATCCAGAACCTCACGGCCGCTCGCTCCGAACCAAACCCGATGCTTGTGAACGGAGAGGACCGCGAGCACGCCGCGGTCGCAGATGGCGACGTAGTCACACTCGGCGGCGTCAGTTTTACCTTCCGGCGTGCGGCTGATGCCCCTGAGCTGCCTCACCAGAGACAACGAGACAACACATGATCGACCGCGACAGAACCCGAACAGTTGTTATCCCAGGTGCTGAGGACCAGCGCCAGAGTGCCAATATGGACAATCTTGCGACCCAGGTCCTGAGGGACACCTCGAACCTGAAGGTTGCCATCCTCAAAGTCGTCGATGGGCCCGGGAAAGGACAGGAGCGCCCGATTTTCAGCGGCACGAACCAGGTCGGACGCAGCGCCGACAATCGGATACCGCTCGACTTCGGCGACAACACGATCTCCCGTCAGCAACACGCCGTTATCAGCTTCGACGCCGGCGCCGAGGAGTTCCGCATCTTCGACGGCGGTAAGCAGAACCCGGTACACGTCAATGGCGAGCGCCTGTCTGGTGATCGGCCACTCTTCGATGGTGATACGATTAAGATTGGCCTCACGACGCTGCGATTTGCTTTGATGTAGGCGAGCCCGGCCTATGGGGGGCTGGCAAGGCGTCGCCCGCCACCCGATATCGAGCTGTGCAGAATGATCGACAAGCGGCCGGTCACGAGACAAACGTGCGCCCGGTCGCAAGCTTCGACATGCGAAACCAGCGACGGAGCACTGCAGAATGTCGTTTTCCGGTTCTGACACAGGAAAGCCATGACCACCTTCTCCCCTCGCGAGATCGTCTCCGAGCTCGATCGCTATATCGTCGGACAGGCTCCGGCCAAGCGGGCGGTGGCGATAGCTCTGCGCAATCGCTGGCGCCGTCAGCAGATCACGGGTGATCTTCGGGAGGAGGTTCAGCCCAAGAACATCCTCATGATTGGACCTACGGGTTGCGGCAAGACCGAGATCTCGCGGCGCCTGGCGCGCCTCGCCGGTGCACCGTTCCTGAAAGTCGAGGCGACGAAATTCACTGAAGTCGGTTATGTGGGCCGCGACGTCGATTCGATTATCCGCGATCTCGTCGAGGTCGGGATCGGACTCGTTCGCGACGTCAAGCGGCGCGAGGTGAAAGCGCTTGCGGAAAAGAACGCCGAGGAACGCATCATCGACGCGCTTGTCGGGCCCAACGCACGCAGCGAGACGCGCGAGAGCTTCCGGCGCCAGCTTCGGGCCAACGAACTCAACGACAAGCAAATCGACATCCAGGTCGCCGATACTGCCTCACCGTTTCCGACATTTGACGTGCCGGGCGGTCAGGTCGGCATGATCAACGTCGGAGAGATGCTCGGCAAGGCTTTCGGCCAGCGCATGAAGCCGCGGCGGACGACGGTCGGGCAAAGCTACGAGCTTCTCATGACTCAGGAGAGCGACAAGCTTATCGATCAGGATCAGATCACCGTTGAAGCAATCAAGGCAGTCGAGAATGACGGAATTGTTTTTCTGGACGAGATCGACAAGGTCTGCTCGCGCAGCGACGCGACACGGGGCGGCGGCGAGGTCAGCCGGGAGGGCGTACAACGTGACCTGCTCCCGCTGATCGAAGGGACGACCGTCTCGACCAAGTACGGTCCGGTCAAAACCGATCATGTCCTGTTCATTGCATCAGGCGCATTCCATCTGGCGAAACCGTCTGACCTGCTTCCCGAGTTGCAGGGCCGCCTACCAATTCGCGTCGAGCTTGCTCCGCTGACTCGCGAGGATTTCCGTCGCATTCTGACGGAACCCGAGGCGAGTCTCATCAAGCAATATGTGGCTCTGCTCGCTACGGAGGGCGTCACATTGGATTTCACGGATGATGGCGTCGACGCGCTTGCGGACATCGCGGCCTCGGTGAACGCCACCGTCGAGAACATCGGCGCGCGGCGCCTGCAGACCGTGATGGAGCGGGTGCTGGACGAGGTGTCGTTCGAAGCCGCGGATCGTGCGGGGCAGGTGATCTCGATCGATGGCGCTTACGTCCGGCAGCGGATCGGCGACCTCGCCAAGAACGTGGACCTCTCGAAGTACATACTCTGAACGGTACCAAAGCGGGTCCTTCGAGAAAGGCGTTGGCTCCTATGGTGCACGACCGGGACGACCGGCAGGCCTCTCTGGCTCCACCAATGGTGGATCAGCGGTCGTGCCCGGTGCGCTGGCGGGCGGGGAGGCCGATGCCGGACTCGTGGTAGGTAAGTTGCCTGCCGCGCCTCCGGAGCTTGTGCCTTCCGAGCCGGTAGCCGACCCCGGCGCCACTGTGGATGTAGCTGGCGAGCTCAGTGGTTGATCGGCGTCGGGGCGACGCGGTGACTCGGTTCGCGGCGCAGTCGTGGCATCCGACGCTCCTGTCGCGTCGTTGGACGGCGGCCGCACCGCAGGCACGGGCACCGGCACGACGATCGGCTCAGGAGCGCCCGTCTTGGCCTTTGGGTCCTGCAATGTCGGAGTGGATTTCAACTCGGGCGAACTGAAACTTGGAATGAGACCACTCAGCCATTCCGGCCTCAAGGTCGCAATGGCCGCTAGGGCGACGCTGCCGACGATCAGCCAAAGCATTAGGATGCCAACGAGCACTCGGATCAGCTTGGTTGCCGACAACTCACGATGCCGAACGGCTGCCTTTCCGCCCAGCGGCGGCGGCACGACAGGGGGAACGGCATCTTCCTCGACTTCCCGCCAGCCCTCCGGCACAATTCGGGCACCATGCGCTTTTGTCGCCTGTCGACCGTCTAGCGTCGCAACCCTGCCATTGCTCTCGGGGCGCGGCGTGACATTCGGCAGCGCCTTCTTGGCAGTAGCATCGCCCTGGAGCATCGGAGTGTCTCGGCCAGCGAGCGCTTCGGCCGGCGTTTCGATATCCGTCCCCGAAACGGGCGCCTGCGTCACGGCCGCCTTCGCCGGCCCCTTAGCGTCGAGCGTTTCCTCAGGTGGCGGGTCGATCGCGGCCGCTGGTGTCGATGCGGCAGCAGACGGTGCTTGCGATGTGACGGCGGCTTCGATCGCCTCTGCCACGGCACGCGGCACAGGCATCGTCGCGGGCTCCGTGGCAATCGGCTCAGGCTGGCCGGCAGGCTCCGGCGTGATGCGCTCGGTCCTGGTCTCGAGCGCATTCTCGTCGATGAATGGCGTGCCGCTTGGGGGTTTGCGGTTAGCTGGTTCGAGCGCCTTCACCGCCTCACCAGCCGCGCGGCGCGGCACTTCCACCGGCTCTTGGCGAACTGGCTCCAGGACGCGTGCGACAGCAACCGTCGTGTTGTCCTGCCGCTCGACACGCCGGCTCCGCACGCGCTCCAGCAAGGCGGTCGACAACTTGATCGAGCCTTGCGCCCGAAATTCCCCGACCATCCCCTCGATCTCGATGTCGGGAAGAGTGTTGAGACCGTCGCTCGCCAGCATCAGGACATCGCCGACTTGAAGACGAAACGCGGTCTGCGGCAGATCCACGATCTCGAGTTTGCGACCTGTCAACGCCGAGACAAGCACCGACCGCACAGCCATGACCTCCGGGTCGCCCGGCTGATATCTGCCGGACCGCACCATCAATCCAGCTTGTGAATGGTCCTCGTTCAGCTTGCTGAGTCGGCCGCCACGCCAGACATACAGATGGCTGTCCCCGACGCTCACCCAGCTCAGGTCACCATTCGAGACGATGGCCGCCACCACAGTACTGGCCATTCCGCGGTGACCGTCGGCAGGATTGGCCCCTTCGGCAATGCGGGCATTGGCGCGCTCGAGGGTGTCGCGCAGGGCCTGTCGGCGTGTCGCTGCAGAATTAAACAGCCCGCTAGCGCCGGCCTGCTTGAACGTCTCCACAACGATGCGGGCGGCTTCCGCACCTCCTTCGTGCCCACCAAGGCCATCGGCCAAGACGAGCAGGGCACCCACGCCGAGAGGCATGGCAGCTGCGAGATCCTGCTGTTGGGCACGAGCACCGATGTATTCAGCGGTGGCGAGCTCGAGTCGCATCATTGAAGGCTTTCAGGTTGGTAGCAATATCGACACGACATTGACCTGCGCGTTAAATCATCGGCCCAACCCTGGATGAGGTTGGACCAGACCATACACGCGGCCGCATCGGATCGGACGGTCATGGCACGGTCGGCTCCCACCGCCTTTGAATATGCAGAGCCGAGGCGAGCACCAGGCCCGCGAGAATGACAAGGCAAACCCCCATCAGCGGAAGAAAGAACGGGTCTTTCTGCACCGATCGGGTTGACAACACGATCAGCAGGGCGGCCGCCGCCAGATGGATCAGGGCAATACCGAGCAAGGTGAGAGGAACCCAGCGGCCGAAACGACGCCATGCGAAAAGGCAGCCTAGTCCGGCCAGCAGGACGGAGACCTGCCAGAAGAAGAACGGCAGCCAGAAGATGGCAAGCGCCAGCGCCGACATGACGGCGGCAGCGACGGCAACACGGGCAACATCGAATTGACCGGCGCGGGAGACGGCGACCGTTCGCTCGACGCCGGTAGCGACTAGGCTCGCGCATACAAGCATGGCAGCCGCTAGCCCTCCGGGGTGATCGATACCGCCGATCCAGAGGAAAGCCAGCGCTGAAAGACCCGCAACCGCAAGTGCAGCGAGCGACGCCAGGCGCGCCTCGCGCTCCGGATAATTCGCGCCGACAGCTTCGACCACCTCGAACGGCGCCGCGACCCGCACACCCGGCGACGAAACTGCGGCAACTGCCTGAGCCGGCAATGGGCGCAGCGATGGCGCGCCGGCAAACGCATTGACGCGCGATGGCCCCACATTTTCCCGATCCACCGACGGAACGGCACCGGCAATAGCGGCGGCCCGCGGTCGCGACACCTCTCGGGAAGATGGCTGGGATCGCTCGTGCGCGGCCGGCAGCTCAGTCCCTTTGAGAATTGCGCGAAAGGCGGCGATCGTCTGGGGCCTGTCCTTTGGTTTCAGCTCCAGCCCTGCGTTCAGCGCCGCGTAGAAGGACGGCCGATAGAATTCGCGCGCACCGGGATCGAGGTGCTGTTCGACCGGCAGCAACGTGTCGTTGAGTTGGCGGCGGGACGCCTCGTCGGGGGCCACACCCATCATCGCGGAGTAGATGGTTGCCGACAGCGCATAGATATCGCTCCAGGCGCCCTGCAGCTTGGTATCCAGCGTATATTGTTCTGGCGGTGAATAGCCGTGCTTCACGATCGCGCCAATCGTGTGGCTGTGCTCTCGCACGAAGTGGCGGGCCGCTCCGAAGTCGATCAGTACGGGCTTGCCGCTCGGACGCACGATGATGTTGTCCGGCGCGATGTCTCGATGGAACATCCCCTTGGCGTGCACCACATCGAGGGCATCGAGAAGCGGATCGAGGATGTTGTCCAGGTCGGCTTGGCTCGGGCGATGTCCGAGGCTGCGCAGCCATGCCTTGAGGCTCTGACCCTCCTCGAACTCAAGCACCATGTACGCGGTATTGAACTGCTCGAAGAGATTGAGCACCCTGACGATGTGCTCGTGACGGAATTTGGCCAGCGTGCGCGCCTCGTCGAGGAAGTGGCGCTTGCCCTGCTCGAAGTAGTTCTGCTGGTTGCCCCGGGTCGACGATCGGATGGTCGTGGATCCGTCCCGATAAGCGAACTCGGCGGGGAAATACTCTTTGATCGCCACATCCCGGTCGAACCGCAGATCACGCGCGAGATAGGTAACTCCGAATCCACCCGGCCCGAGCACGGTGTCGATCCTGTATTGATCGCTACCGTTGCCAAGAATAGTATCGGTTGGCAGGGGTTGGCGACCCACGCATCGAGCTCCGGGCTGACTGTGTGTTCTTGCGAGCGAAGTATAGTTCGCAAGGTTAGAATAGCAATCCGCAAACGGCGTTCACTTATTCGCGAGATTGCCTTCAAGTTGGCCGGCATGATCCTTTATTGTCACGGCTGGAACACTATGCACGAGCCGTCCCCAGCCTACCAATTCGGCGCCGCCTCGCCGGCGCCACTCGGATGCAGGTGCGGGCGAGTTCTGTGATGATGCTAACAATACTGGCCATTGGAAAAGAACATGAAGCACCCGACACGCGACCCCTCCGGCTCCATCAACCGTCGCGACGCCGCAGACGAGGCCACCATCATCATCGGTGCCGAGGACACGTCGCAAGAGACGGTCTTCGCACCGCCGACAACCCCCGAGCCCAGGGCGCCTGCCCAGCACCTGCCACCCGATTCAGGCCACACGAGGATTCTGAGGCCCATGGGCATCGAGGCTGACGTCCGCAGCGACCCGGTGGTCGGGTGGCTCGTGGTGCTCCAAGGCCCGGGCAAAGGCAGCTTCCGGCCGATCTACAGCGGCTCGAACACGATTGGCCGATCTTCCGGGCAGCGCATCCCGATCGATTTTGGCGACGATGCCATCTCCAGCGAGAAACAAGCGTTTCTCGTCTATGACGGTCGCAAACGGCAATACCAGCTCGTCCCCAATCTCGAGCGGCCCAATCTGGTGCACCTGAACGACTCCGCCCTCCTCGCCAATGGCGAATTGAAGCCGCATGACAAAATCACGATGGGGCGGACGACATTGTTGTTCGTCCCTCTATGCGGCCCGGATTTCGACTGGGCCGACGTTAATTAAGGATCTGAGAAAGACCGAGTTTTCGGGCGGCGCGATAACCATTGCGCCGCCCATTGCAGGTCAGCCATCACCCTTTTCTGTAGAACCGGTACTCATTGACTTAATGGCGATTTTTGATCGCCGCGCGCAAAAAAGGTGATTGTGCCCGACGATGCGAAATGGGACAGTCCGCCGCATCGGTGACTGACCTGCGTCAGCGATGCGTTGAATTGGATTTCCACGGATAGATCACATGTACGCTGAACTCGTTCATCTTCTGCAAGAGCTGAAGCCGCCGTACATCCTGTTGATCCAAGCCTGCATTATCGTGGCGTTCCCTTATTTTCTTTGGAGTACCCTCCGGCTGGGCAAGCACCTGCCGCTCGGGGTGGTGCAGATTATCTCCGGTGTGCTTCTGGGGCCTTCGATCTTCGGTGCGATCGACGCGGCGCTACTCAACTGGTCTCCCCAATTCGACCCGAGCAAGCCAATCAACGCCTGCACGAACCCGCAGGCGAGAGAACTCTTCAACGCGCTCTTCGGCACGACCTGCTATCACGGAACTCAAGTCGTCAATAGAGCCGCGGGCGTAGCCTCGGTGGCGACCATCGCCGTGTGTCTGTTCGGGTTCCTTGCTGGCGCGGATGCAGACAAGGAGCTGATCCGCAAGTCGGGAAAGAGTGTCCTCTCGATCGGCGTTACCGGGATGATCGTCGGCTGGGGTCTTGCGATCATCGCCGGGTATTTCGTCTACCACTGGTTTCCCGTGGCTCGCGGCGCCAAGGCGACAGCCTTCAACTTTTCGATAGCCTATGGTCTCGTGATCGCCGTCTCGGCCCTGCCGGTGCTGGCACTCATTCTGAGAGGTTTGAACATCACGCGGCGTCGGATGGGGGCCGTGGCGTTGGCCAGCGCCAGCATCGCCGATACGATGATGTGGTTGGGTCTCGGCGTTGTTGTGGCCTTGGCGCTCGGCGGTGATTTGGCCGCTGCGCTCGGCAAGGCCTTCCTCGGTGGCGCGCTCAGCGTCGGCTTCATCATGTTCGTGGCGTCTCCGATCCTCAACCGCATGTTGGCGAGGGAAGCGCCAGAGAGCGCGATCATAACTTTTAGCGCCCTGTCGATCTTCGTCGCATCGGCCATTACAGGCATCACGGAGTTGCACCCTGTTCTTGGTGCCTTCGTTGCAGGCTTCTTCTTGCCCGACAAAGTTCGTGAGATCGCGGCCCACCGCCTCGATCAGACGACCGTATTCGTCCTTATGCCGTTCTTTTTCCTGAACACGGGCCTCAACACGGTCTTCGATTTCTTCGACCCAAACGTCTGGATTTTGTTCGTAATCAGCACGTTCCTGTGCGTCTTCGGTAAAATGATCGGGCATGGCATGGCCGCGCGGATGACCGGCGAGTCCTGGCCTTTCGCGATGAGTATCGGGCTCCTTCTGCAGACCAAGGGCCTCATGGGCTTGATCGTGATCGTGGTCTTCCTCGAGAAGGAGGTCGTGTCGCCACTGATGTTCTCGGCGGCCGTCTTCATGTGCATGTTGTCCACTGCGCTACCGACGCCGGCAATGCGCTGGATGTTCAAGCGCTACGGAGATGATTTGGCGGACGGCGGCCGGGTGGCCGACGGCGTTCTGGCGGATGTCGGACCTGTTGTCACCGCGGCACCCGCCGCCGCCAAGCCTGCTCCCGCTCTCGCAACGCTGACATTCGAGCAGGGTCTCGGAACATTCGAGGTCACGACTCCGACGGCCACGATCGGTCGCCACAGCGAGGATGATATCCGCATCAATGACATCCGTGTTTCACGGCGACACGCCCAGTTGTTGCTTCAGCCGGACGGCAAGTTCGAGATCCACAACCAGACGGCCGATCGCGCCAACGCCAATCCGATCCTGATCAACGGCGTCGAACATGAGCATGCCGTCCTTGCGGATGGAGACAAGGTCGTGCTCGGCGGCGCCCCAGAGTTCGTGATCCGCTATGCGCCGGGTGGCAGTTAATCCCCCCGCACGCCCGTTTGAAACCGACGACGCCTAAGCAACGTCTTCGGCCATCACCACGACCCAGCGCCCGAATGGGAGTGAATGACATGGCGAAGTCACCCAAGTCCGACGAGCCCTCGACCGAGATTGTCCAGGGCAACGCTCCCGCCGCGCCCGCCGACATGGACAACCTGATGACCACCGTGCGCACGCGCGTCGCGGGCAAGCTGGTCATCACCGACGGCCCCGGAAAGGGTCAGGCGCTGATGTTCTACGAGGGCTCCAACTCCATCGGGCGGGACCCAGGCCGCAACGTCGTGGCGCTGGATTTCGGCGATGCAAGCGTCCACCGCGACCCGCACGCCTATCTGACGTGCAAGAACAAGGCATGCACGCTGACATCTGGCGGCAAGGCCAATCCCATAAAAATCAATGGCCACATGCTTGCCGGCCCAGAGGCGGTCGGCCCGGGCGACGTGATCATGATCGGGCAAACCACACTCAGGATCGACCTCACGTAAGACGCCACTCCCGGTTGAAACCGTCACAAGCTCGTGACATAAAAAATTATCGTTTAATTTGCATTGACGCCCCGTTCTCCACTGTTGTCAGATGGAACAACCCATTCTGGAGGAGTCCACAAACTCCGATGACAGAATGGGATGGCAGGCCGCAAACGAAATTAGCAGGAGACAACGATGTCATATGTCGCTCCATCTGATGCTGATGCAAATCCCGCAGTGAATACCGCCGCGGATGGTATATACTACGGTCGTAACGGCAATGACCGCTTTTCCCACAACAACTCCAGTGCCCAAATGTACGGCGGAGAAGGCAACGATACGCTGTATCAGTCGGGTAATTTCTATTTAGACGGGTATGGCGGCGAGGGAAATGACTGGATCATTGTCATCGGCTCGCAGACCGCCGGCGATTACATGTACGGCAATGATGGCAATGACGTCCTTACGTCGGAGGGTGGCGGCGACTATCTCGAAGGCGGCCAGGGTGTTGATGGTCTTTATGCCGGCGCCGGAAACGATACGGTTTACGGCGGCGATGGCAACGATGGCTATGGTGGCACCATCACGAATGCTGCTGGCACGATAACCGCAGGTGCTCCATTCGGAGGCTGGACCACAACAGTAGCGGGTGGCCTTTTCGGCGGCGACGGTAACGACTTCCTCGATGGTGGCAACGGCAACGACCTTCTCGACGGCGGGAACGATCTGGACACGTTGATCGGCGGTGCCGGGAATGACATCCTGCTGGGCCGTAGCGGCGACGACTTGATGAACGGCGGCAACGGTAACGACACCATGGATGGCGGTACCGGTACCGACACGATGTTCGGTGCGAATGGTAACGACGCCATGTACGGCTTCACCGGTGCCGATTTTATGTACGGCCAGGATGGCAGTGATTTCGTCTTCGGCGACGCCGACGCCGATGTCGTTGCGGGTGGCGACGACAACGACGATGTGCGCGGCGGCAACGGCATCGACGCGGTATTTGGCGGCCAGGGCAACGATTACCTGATCGGCGGCACAAACATCGGGGCCGGTGACGGATTCACCGACTACTTCTATGCCTTCGACGGCGGCACGAACACCAACGAGACGGACTTCATCCTCGACTTCGAGGATACGCAGTTCGGCGCCGCGGCCAACGACTTCATCGTTCTTGAGCAGGCGATGGCGGATAACACCCTGATCTTCGACGCGAACGGCTATACCTGGATCGCAGTGTCGACGGCGACGGGCTTCCACTATCTCGGTGCCACCGGCACCAGCGCCACGGCGATCGTCAACAACATCGCCTACGTCTGATCCGACGGGCCCTCCCAAAGGGGCACCACTGAAATGGAACGGCCCGCTCGCAGGAGCGGGCCGTTTCTCGTTGGCGACAGCCGTGGAGGCCAAGTTCAGGCGACGACGAACACTGGCAGCACGAGATCCTTTGTCGCCGCCTCGAATGCGACTTTGACGGGCAGCCCGACCTTCAGCACTCCCGCATCGCTGCCCTTCAGTTGTGCCTGCATTCGCACGCCCTCCGCGAGATCCACCGTAACGAGAACGTAGGGCAGATCCGGTTTGAAGCCGGGATGAAAGGCGTGATGCGAGATGGTCCAGGAGTGGACCGTGCCCGTCCCCTTTGCCTCGACCCAGCGGTGCTGCATCGAATAGCAGTGTGGACAGACTGGCCGGGGATAATGGCGAACCTTGCCGCAGTCCGAGCAGCACTGCAGCAGGAGCTTGCCCTGCTTCAGTCCCTCCCAGAAGGCAGCGGTGTCAGCGGTCGGGTCGGGTGTCGGCTTCAGATACTCTTGCGTTTCCATGACGTTTGCCCCCGGTTACGCGCGCGCCATGATGGCGATCGAGCCGTCGCCCATATCGCCATAGCCGGTCACGAGACCGACCTCGGCGTCCGCCACTTGCGCCTTGCCTGCCTCGCCCCGCAGTTGACGCGTCAGCTCGACGACATGATTGAATCCCGCCATGTGCGCCTGGCTGAGCAGCCCCCCGTGCGTATTGATCGGCAGCTTGCCGCCGAGCTTGATCGCACCCGAGGCCACGAACGGACCGCCCTCACCCTTTTTGCAGAAGCCCATGTCTTCGAGTTGGCACATCACGATGTAGGTGAAGCAGTCGTAGACCTCCGCAACGTCGATATCGTCGTGCGTGACGCCGGCCATGGCGAACGCCTTGGGCGCCGCCTTGGCGAGGCCGAGCCGCGTCAGATCCGGCCGCTGGGTGATCGCCGAAGGCGAATCGGGATGCCCCTCAGCCACACCGAGAATGCTGATCACCGGCTTGGCGCAGTCCTTCGCACGCTCGGACGAGGACACGATGAAGGCGCACGCGCCGTCGCTCTCGAGACTGCAATCATAGAGACGCAAAGGATCGGAGATCATGCGCGAGGCCTGATGGTCTTCGACCGTCAGCGGCTTCGTCATCATGGAGTTGCCGTTGAGGATGGCGTTGTGCCGCGTCGAGACCGCGATCTCGGCCAGCTGACGGCTGGTCGTGCCATAAAGCTCCATGTGCCGCCGCGCCATGGGGGCATACAGTTGGGCGGGGGCGATCGCGCCCAGCGGCATCTCGAACTCGCCGATCAGCCGGAACTGGGGCATTTCCCGCACGCGCGAACCGATCCTGCCACCGGCCCCAGACGAACCGTTGCGGCTGATCGGAATCAATACATGGTTGCAGATCCCCGCGGCAACAGCTGCCGCCGCGCATTGGATAGAGGCGACGGCACTGGCGCCACCCAGCGGCGTTACAGCTGAGAACTTGAGATCAGGGATGCCGAAGTTCGTAATGAAATCCTCTGCCACCACGGCCATGCTGCCGTAGGCGATGATCCCGTCGATATCCTTGGGATCTGCCAGCGAAGCCTCCATCTGCAAGGTGGTGACGCTCTTGCCGGACTGACGGGAGTAGCGTGTATCGCCGACCCCCGTGACAGCCGCCTTGCCTTTGAGAAACATAGATTTTTCTCCTAGTGATCACGTAAATCAGACAAGCCCTATTTTCTCCTGCTCGGCGACTCGCTTCTCCCTATGGTCACGTTTATCGTACAAGGTTACCGAAGTCTGCGAACCTCTAAATTATGGAAAACTGACCCAATTTCTGACCCAATTTGCTGACCCAATCACGTCGCCGCGCAAAATTCCTACTCTTCAGGACCGATCCTCAAACGCCACGACGCTCAAGAGCAACGACCGCGCCCGATCCAACTCAATCAAACGACTGCCACCACCTTCGAGGACCAGATACTTCGAGACCAGGAAGCCGTGCCGCGCTTCAATGGCATCCACGGTCAGATCGTTGACGCCTAGGCCCATGACGTCGGCGGCTTCGCGGACGTCCCGCGACCACTGACCGGCAGGAGCGACAGGACCAACGCGCCGCCGATGGTTCAGGCACAGTGGTTGGCCGTTGACCGGATCACTACGCGTCGCGGGCATGTCACATCCGTACTTCGTGCAACCCCAACGTACGCGCGTAAAGTCGGTAAGGCTGAACTTGCCCTCGCCGGCGCGCGTCGCGTTGGCGATACCTTCGCGGATTGTACGTGAACTCATCAGTCACACGCACACGTGCAAACGCGTCCCGCTAAAGTTGATGGGCAATCCTGACCATCGTCGACGCCAAGCGTGAGCAATCTCATGGTCCTATCGAGCTTAATCTCGATCCTCGTTAGGCGTTCATCGAGCTTCGTATTGGCTTCTTCCAACGTGTGCGCGACGTCAGAGACTTCGGCTTGAAGATCAGTCACGGCTTCCTCGATTGTTTCTAGTTTCGTCCGCAGCATTGCGGCATGGGTAGGGTGTAACACTTAGGGCCTTCATTCTTTCTAGCTCCGCTTGGGTTTGGGTTTAGGTGTCAGGACTTCACTTCGCGGCTAAACTGCGTCGCTTAGTAGTCTTTAGGCTCGTTTCCGAATGCCTCCTCTAGGAGTGAGAAGTCCGGCTCGTTACTGTCGGCATTCTCGCGTTTCGGTGCCATCAATTCCTCAATGAGCGTCGTCTTGGCTGGCGAAACAGGGACCTCTTCAAGTGCCCACTCACTTTCGACCATCTGCTTTTCTCGATGTTCGGCGCGAGTTTCAGCACGGCCCCATTTTCCGATATGACCTGATACTGTGAGACCGCGAATTTCGTCTCGCAGATCGGCTAGGACTTTGCTGATCACTGGCGGAACCGTACCGAGTAGTGGAGCAATTTCGCTAGGGGTTTTTCCTTCACTCGAAAGCCGAATAACGGCGGCTCTACGTACGGCGATACGTTCAACTCTCTCTGCTGCTTTCAATCGACTGACTTGTTCGCCTAGTTTCTTCCGGATATCTCTGACAAGCGCGAGGGCAACGCCGCGATCATAGACATTCCAAAGCAGCTTAGCCTCAATCTCGAAACTCGAATAAAGCGGACAGGGACCTAGTTGTTCAAGCCTATGATTGAATTCGTCGACGCTGACCTTAAAGACAGGCTCAATGCAAGAGGCGCCGTTCATTAGTATGTCAACGGTTCCGTCCGGCTTATGGACAATCTCGACGTCCGTCTGCTCGGGTTTCTTCGGCGGCAAATCGCGCGAGGAAACAGGAAGGTTCGGATCTTCCTGCTTTATGTGCTTTCGTTGGCGTGCCATTACCTGCGCCCTCCACTCATGACGGCTTGAGCCGATGACAGTCGCGCCGTGTATTGGCGATACCATGCCCTCCGAGCCGCGTGTTCTTCGGCGCTGATCAGACCTTGACGGGGTTTCACATGGCGTGGAAGTCCGCCGGACTCGTCCCAATGCTTGCCGCCGATGACCGCAGGAGCCGCCGTGTAGCCCTCGACGTCGACGATCAGCTTCGTTGCCGCCACGTCCTTTTCATCGGCGGTTGGCGGGACTAACGCGAGCTTCGGCTTGGGAAGGGTACCGTTGAAAACCCTGCTACACTTGTGCGAGCATGCTTTGCGTTTGGCGTTTCTCAAGAGTGAATTCCAAATGATGGCTTCGCGCCCACAATCGCACTTGCAGAGAGACGTGGCGTTGCGACGCTTGCGAGTTTTCCCTGTAACCGCCGGTTCAGCAGGACCGAGCACAACGAGCCGCCCGTATCGACTGCCGACTTCAAGGTCTAGGAGTTCGTTTCTCGTGGTCATGTCAGCAGTGTCCTTTCCGGATTAATCCCGCGCGCTCTAATTCCTGGCGGATCTTCTGAGCCTCTTCGGTTTCCTCCGCCGTGCGTTCGGCGGCACGCTTCCGAGCACGTTTGGCCATTCTCAAGCGTTTGCGATTAGCGCGACGCCAGTGGAGGTGCTCTAGGGTCGACTGCCACGGGCTCGAAATTTCTTCGGGTGTCAGGTCGCCGGTATTCTCGTCATTCTCGTCAGACATACTCGTCACGCGTGTTTTGAGGGGTAGAAAGTCCCGGCTTCCGGGTCCGAACTAGAAGCCGGGACTTCGCTCAGCGGGAAAGGTGAGGGCTGGAGTTAAGGCCGTCACTGAAATTCCCGCGAACGTAGGTCCTTCAACAGTCGGCTCTGAACCGCGACCTAATGCCTAGTTAAAGCACGGGTCATTACCCACTGTTGAAGGGGCCGATACTCGTCGAGACGGTCAGGACATCCGACGAGATAGGAAACTTTCAGCGATGGCAATTTCAGCGCCACCACTGACAGTGAATTCTAAAGCAAAAACCAGCCTTGTCGAGTTGTCCAGCAGGCCGCTCGTGCTAACGTCGACAGGGAGTTGGATTGCTCCCACGTAGTTCGGCGGGACCGGGATTGGGCCGACCCTAGGAGCTTCGTCCATGGCGGTTGCGTTGGTACTGTCGGACATAACAATTTCAAGCTCAACAGTGCCCGCCTCGTTGCGTGCCTCGACGTTGATCCAACATTCAACGAGACGGCGTTTCAGCTGACCTTGCCAATAGCCGGTGAGACGATCTTCAACTTCAGCAGGTTGCCAATAGCCCGAGCGTCGAGTATGCCCGTCGTCTCTTCAACGAGCATGACCCGGTTTGATGTGTCGACAAGCGAGCCAAAACGTGAGGGGGATATGTTCATGACTTAGCTTTCTCGGCGGCCCGGGCAAGCCTTATACGTTCGGCTGGCGGTTTAGATAGGAATTCCTCGGACTGAAACGAGGCAGGTGTCGGTGCTGGTGAGGTTTGCTGACGCGCAACAGGTTTCCCATTGTTGGCGCCTTGTTTCTCCATGTGCTCAATCTCACGACTGAAACGTTGGATCTCACTCGGCAACAGGGTGGAAGGGTCGCGGCCTAGCCTCTTGGCGATCTCATCCCGCTTCCCGACACCGTCCAGCTTCATGAACGGTGTCCCGTCGGTCGGTGTCGACGCGGACGCATTGGCCAGGACGTCGCCCGTACCTTCAGCTGGAACCTCACCGACCTCACGGCGCTGCAGGGCCATGCGGAGATCTTGGGCGACGCTTAGGCGTTCCTCGGGTGTCATCGCGTTGAGTTTCTTGCGAACGTCTTGACCCTCAATCGAAGCATAGCCGCGACCAATGCGCGCCTTCAAATCTGCTTCCATCGCGTCAAACAACTCGCTGGCGGTCGGCGCCTTGTTCATCAGCTGGGGTGCGAGATAGTTTTCGACCCGCTCCATGGTGATGACGAGGGACTGGCGGAAGTCGGGAGACCGGACCCACCAATAGGCATTGTCGCCGAGTTCCTTCAACGTGGCGTCTGTCATCGCGTCGACTTGGACAGGAAGAGCCGACGGGTGACGTTGCTGGACGATCTGGCGGAGTTCGGCACGTAGTTTGAGACGTTCGGGATTGGTATTCATCGGGAAGAGAGTTCCTTATCGGAGTCGGGGTGTAGTTCAGGTGCGACGTCTACCGCCTAATTGTGGAGACCGGCCCTGTAAAGCGACAGGTTCCATGTGTTCGGGGTTACGCGTCGCCATCTGACCGGCGGCGGCTTTCATGTCGCGCGCGTGTTGGGCGTCGGCTTTGTCCTGTCTGATCCGGGCATCAAGGGCGACTGCTTCGTCGACGAAGGTGGAAGCGTCCAGGCCGTGAGCAGCGCACACGCTGTAGGCACCCTTTCGCGCCTCGGTTTCGCCCGCGTAGTCCGCCATGCTGTCGCAGCTTTCACGGTCATACAGTGTACGGCGCAACGCGAGACGGTACATGGCTTTCGCGTTGTTCCCGTGGATCGCGAAAAGGTTCCCGTCGACCTGTTGGAGGACCGTGAGACCGTCGCGGATGGCTTGCAGGGCACCCCCGACGTCGCCGGATGCCATGCTCATAATGAAACCGGACAAGCTGACAGGACACACGCTGATCAGCTTGGCGCCAATCTCTTGGGCGTGATGTGGACGGTCCGAATTCTCGGGAAGTGAGAACGGGTGACCCTCTTCGCAAACGATCGCGTGCACGGCTTCCAAGAATGCTTGGATCTCGCCGCCTAATGGGGATTGAGCCACGGCGGGACCGGGAATGAAATTGCTCATTGGTTTTGATCCTCGTTACCGGCAACAGGCAGGGTTTGCGGAGCGTCCGGGTGTGTCATCTCGTGAATGCGCTGGCGTGCAGCATCGCTTAGCAGGGTCGCGGCCATGCTCGTTGGCGAAAGCTTATAGAGCCGCGCCAAGAATTCGATACGGGCCTGATTAAGGGCATCAACCCGAATTCCATATTGGGCAGTCTTCTCTGACATCTTCTATACACCGTTCACAACGTGCGCGACTGTCACGCTTTTTGATTATCTTTGTTAACACAATTCCCGTTTCGGATCAAATCGGCGGCTAGCGGGTGTGCCAGTATGGGACACTTGGGCGGGCTAACGGCGGGTCCGGGTGCGCGATTTGACTTTGTTATCGCCTCGTGTACCTTCTGGCGTTAACGTTTGGAATGGTGCGGAAGGGTCCGGAAACGGACACGAGACGGCAATCCAGATGACTGGCACGGCATATGCACCCGGGACCTATCGTCCTACGGGGCGGATGGCGTCTATCGGGTTTCTCAGCAATGGGAACCGACCACAAAAGAAAGGGCCCACCGTTTGACCGGTAGGCCCTGACAACTGACTGCAGTGTTCGATGACTTGAGCAACCCGAACATAGCAGCAGCGGTCACCTAATACAAGGCCCTCGGTTATGTTTCGGAGTGTGAGTGAATGGCAGCGAGTGAAACAGTTCTGAAGATCCGGGAAGCCGGACGGTTACGGATGGAAAAAGGTCGCGCGGATCTCTTCGAGAAACGCGCGGGACCCTACACGTACGCCGCCGGACCGGTTGGCAGTCCTAACGGAATGACTGCCGCCTTCGCGATCACGAAGGACCTCGGGAAAACGTACGGCATCGAAGCCGGGGATAAATTCGACGACATCGTCGACGGCGCGATCGATGGCAAGCTTCCCGATCCGTCTAGTTACTTCAATCCAGCAATCCAACCGCGCTACGTGAAGCGGAAGACAAACGCCAACGAAGGTTCATGGATCTTCCTCGACGTCGAGTTTCCGGGATTGATCGAGTTCAAGGACTTCCTCGACCACCTCCAGAACGATCCTAGAGGGTGCCTGATAAGCGGGTCACTTCACCCTCACCTGGATAGCAAGCGACAACACAAACGGCGCTGGCATGCGTCCGCGCGCCGCGATGGCAAGGTCGGAGGTGCCATCGTTCCCCGTGTCGGATACTGGCGCCAGATGGAAGTCGACAAGCTGAAGTTGCCGACAGGAATGACGGCGCGCGACACTGACCGCGTGATTGCCTACGTCGCCGCGTACCTAGAGCCGATCATTGGGAAGGTGAGCTTCGTTTATCAGTTCAGTTCGTCCCATGGCGTTGGCGGACCGGATGACGACCGTGTCAGCCTCCACCTTTGGTTCAGGTCCCGGCAGTTGATCGAGTCCCGCCAGTGGCACCGCATATCGCAGGCGATGCGAACGACGCCACCACCTCCAAGCAACCGCGTAGGAGTCGACATTGATACCGCCGTAGCCGTCGGCACGTCAGTATGCTTCACCGCGCGGCCAACGTTCGAAGATGGCAGCGACGACTTCCTAGGCGAGCGTCGCGTTGGTGTGCATTGGAGTGACCACGACGAAGCGGATCTCTCGACGTGGATCGAGGAAGAGGCCGCAGCGACAGAAGCACGCGAAGAACGAGCCAGGATCAGTCGCCAGCAGGCAATCGACAACGCGACGACGTTAGACGCGGCAGTTATTCAACGCGCGTATATGAAGCGTTGGGCCGCGCTCGGGCCTTACATCGGCGACCATGAAGACGGGAAGGGTTACGGCTACGACCGCCCCATCTTCGCGATGCTTTGTGCCGCTGTACGGTGCGGAGAAACGGACGCTGGACGGTGTGCGGCACGTCTACAGGCATTTGTCTGGCCAATCGTCGACCATCTCAACGAACACGACCGAGGAACACGAAAGCCGCCTAGCGTGTACCTCGAAACGGATGAACTAACTAGGCGATTTGAAGACGCGTTCCGCAATGTACGGGGCGCGGTTGATGACCATGAGCAGGAGTAAGTTACCGTGACTGAGCAGAACGACACGACCACCGACACTGACACGAAACCGCCGGTTAAAAAGAAAGCCGTAGCGCTCGACTTTAGAGCGCTCGCTGCAGACGTCTTGACCGAAGCCCATGTACCCACTGCCGAAGAGGAGCGCAGAGCCGGACGTGGGAAGCTGGGGAGTACAAGCAAAGTCGCCGAAGTCTATGCCGTCATAGATATGATTGCGCGCGACGAAGTCGACAACGGTACGGCGGAACAAGAGATCGCATCCATTGCTGCTGTCGTGAAACCCAGTGGATTGACCAAACCCACGCTGAAGGCTCGGTACAGGGAAGCACGCGACGCCATCCATCGCGAGAAAATGGCGGCAGCACAAGCAGCATCGGCGGCAGCGAAGAAAGCAGAACGGGAAGGAAAAGAAGCGGGCCGGAAAAGCAATGACTTCCGCGAATTGTTGACTAGGTTTGATAAGAAGCACGCTGTCGTCGCGATTGGCAATTCCGTGAAGGTCATCACGTTCCCTGATGAGGGCCAGGACGGAACGCCGAAGTTCCTCTCTGATAAGGGGTTCGAGCTTCTCTATAGTACGGTGTACGCGACCGTAACGAAGGTTGACGAGAACGGTGTAGAGCGCACGTCAAAGTTCCCGATTGCGGAGTACTGGCTGCGCAGTCATGAGGACCGCCCGTCTTACGAGGACGTCGAGTTTCTTCCCTATGGCATCAACGAGACGCCGGGAAAGAACGATCTACCACTGACCACGCTCAACTTGTGGCGTGGCTGGCGGACGAAGCCAGTGAAGGGTGATTGGTCATTGCTGCGGACCCACATTTTCGAGAACATCTGTCACAGCAATCCACAGTGGTTCGCGTGGTTCATGTCATGGGCTGCGGACATCGTACAGGACCCGCGCAATAAGAAAGGCACGGCGGTTATTGTCAAAGGTCTGAAGCGGACCGGTAAGACGAAATTCGCCGATTGGTTCCGCGCGCTGATGCCTCACAATAGCAACTCGATCACGAAGTCAGAGCAACTTATCGGACGGTTCAACAAGCATCAATCAGGCTCGCTCTTCACGGTCCTAGAGGAAGCGTTGTGGTCGGGTGATAAGAAGGCGGAAGGTACCGTGAAGAGTATGATTACGGACAACGCCCAATTCATTGAAGGCAAGCACGTTGATGGCGTCATGTTGGCGAGTTTCACCCGATACTTCTACATCTCCAATGAAAAATGGGTTGTGCCGACCACGGCGGATGACGCGCGGTTTTTCGTGCTGGAGATCCTGCCCAACCGAAAAGAGGACTTCAAGTTTTTCGAAGCGGTTGACGAGCAAATGAAGAACGGCGGACTTGAAGCCATGTTCTATGACCTCGCGAACCTGAAGCGACCGGACTGGGTTCAGCTTCGAAAGCCGCCTGATACGCCGTGGCTCAATCAACAGGTGAAGGAAAGCCACAACATCCTAGAGCAGTGGTGGGAAGAGGTTCGGCGCGTTCGTGCGCTGGAGATCCCTTACAAAAGCCGCGACAGTGGTCCGGATGATACTCTACTGGTCCCGCTCACGCCACGCGGTGACGTCAACCCGAAGACGGCGGCGAAAGCAGGATCGATTGAGGTTGACCGTAAGGAGGTGATACAGGCCGCGCAACTGTACGCCAAGAAACACGGGACCCGGTACATTCCCAATCCCGCGAAGATCGATGAATTCCTGAAGGATCTCGGCGCGACGATACCTCGAACAAAGGCACTGGACGGTGTCAGAGAGTACGTCGTTAGGATCGATGCTGAAGATCTGTCGGCGGTAATGGGTCAAGATGAGTTTGACCCGCCTTTGACCCAGGCTGACCCAAACGGGAAAAAGGCGGACGAGGGTGTGACCCGGGCTGACCCGGACGCTATTGACCCTCGTTATGTGCCGTGGATTGCCTACGGAAAAGGCGGAGAGTTGCCGGATTGAGGGTAAAAAGGGGCTCGAAAGGGTCCCTTTTCCCGTTCCGTAGGCGGATTGGGTCAGAGGGTCAAAGTAGGGTCAAAGCTCACTTTGATCTAATCGGGGTACGCCCTATCCCTGTAAACATGCGGGTTTCAGCCGGTTGGCGACCCGAGGGTCAAAGGGTCAGAGTGTTTTTGATGAAAAGATATTTATAAGAAAGACTGTGTGTTGCAACACACACTCCCGCCGTCCTACGCCCAAGTTGCCGAAAAAGGTCTGACCCTCTGACCTAAACGTTGTTCAGGACGTGGGAAGTATTGTGATAATCCGTCGACGTCTCGTTTCCTGATCCGACAAGGGACCCTCGACCCATGACGACGGACAAGCTGCCAGGACGGGGTTGCTTGTCGCGTGTGAAGGTCGGTGCAGGAGGGTCGCTTATGGCGGGTCGCTTGTCGGTGCAGGAGGGTCGGTGCCTTGTCGCTTATGGCGGGTCGCTTGTCGGTGCAGGAGGGTCGCTTGTCGCTTGTCGCTTGTCGGTGCAGGAGACCCGCCACCACCATCGGCGGCACCTATCCGCCAGCGATACCATTCCCGCCGAAGGCGCCTCGGTTCAGGAGATCAACCGGACATCGCGGCGATACTCGATTATGAACGTCCGTTCATGTAACCCTAGCCCTAGTGGTCAAAGCGATATAGCCTACTAGCTATAGCGGTGCCTTTTTTTAAATAGTTAACAAAAAGTAATCGGGTGGCTCAAAACGGGACAGTCGCGCAAAAAAACATCGTCCAAGTGCCTCAAAATAGAACAATATTGCTTCATAATGGGACATTTACCTGTTTTTTACTACGATGAAGGCTAATTCTTGACGGTTTTTGCTCTGTCCCAGGACTACCCGCCATCGCAATGTTCGTGCCAACTCGATCATCGACGCATGGCACGACCCTTGCCAACAGTCCAGGTGTGGCATTTCAGACAGGCGAGGTGTTGTTAAAAAGAACCATTCTAGAATACAACTTGAACGGGAGTTAGCGACCAAAAACGTCCGAAACTTTCCAACAAGATGGTTTCCAAAACCTTTCCGCGCAATAATGTTGCGTTCGCATAATAGCGGTTCTGGCACCTGCACTTGCAATCCCCATTTCGTCCTACTTGGCACGAAGTAGGACGAACACTACCGGCGGTAGTATTGCAGGCCCAACCGGTACGTTCTATTTGACGGGCTCGCGTTCACTGTGTCCCCGCTGCCACGGCTCGTAACTGGTCGTAGAGTTTATTCAATGTCCTCCCTCTGTAATGTCATCGGCTTTCGTAACGCCAACTGCAGCCTTGATGAACCCTTTCAGTTGCCGTCGTATCGCAAGGCCACTGAAGTGGTTTCCGACCACGTATCCTTCAGTTTTCAACTGCTTAAGGACCTCGGTGACTGTCTTGTACTGACCTGACCGAGCAAGCGTGAAAGCGCGCTCAATGATGGCTGAATGTCCAGGCATCAGTGCCCTCCTCGACACCACCTTGGTTGGTTGGAGTGTTCGGCTGACTTTGTCATGATGTCAATGTAGGTGCAGGGAAAGTCACCTCGCGTCGAACGAGACGAGTGCGTCGGGCCCGTAGCCTCGCCTTGCTATAGATTGATCATTCCAACTTTACGTTTCCACGCGTTCATGGTCACAACTAAGCACGTCTGGCCCAGATGCATGGTGAGTATGATGATGTCGAGCATGATCGCCAAGGCCTAGCATTTCAGGCGAGAGCGGCTAACGAGCCCTCGCCTGCACGCTAGGACGTCGGGCGAGATCGGGGACCTCCATCACGTCCCTACGAAAAAATCAGACCCCGGGGTATTGTAGCAGACGGGGATACGGGTCGGGGGCCTTTACAGGCGCCACCGGGTGGGGCCGTTTAAGAATTTTTCCTTAGACAACGGTCCCTGCTACGCGGCACTGGTGAACCTTTTCGCCCGGAGCGTTGTTAACGCTAAAACAGAAGCGCTTTCCCTGATCGTGGGTGGGGGCGACCCAAAGCGGACCGAATTAGAACGACCACGGAAGGACGACATGCATCTTGAAGATCTGTACAGGCTGCTCCGTACAAATCATATTCAGGCCCAAGGGATCGTAGACACCCTTGCTGAACCGATGCTGGTCATCGACCAAACGGGGCGTGTGCAGGCGGGCAACCGGGCGTTCTTTGAGAAGTTCAGGCTTTCACGGGATGACACTGTAGGGCAACCCCTGTTCACCCTTAGCGATGGCCGCTGGAACATTCCAGAACTGCGAAAATTGCTCGACGAAGTTATTACCAAGTCGGTAGCCGTCATCGGCTACGAAGTCGACGCAGAATTTCCGACTATCGGACACCGCACGATCCTCTTAAGCGCGCGCCGACTGATCCACCTGACAACAACAGTACATCCTCGCTCATCGTGTTCGACGATGTCACGACCCAACGTGGCATCGACGCCCAAAAAGATCTCCTTGTGGCGGAAACTCGCCATAGAATGGAAAACTTGCTAGCAGTCGTGCATGCTCTGGCAACACAGACTCGCACGGAAGCCAGAACTGCTGAGCAATATCGAGATGCGTTCCTTGGGCGCTTTAATGCGCTTATCCGGGCTGAAGAGGCATCAATCTCTGGCAGCGAGGCTGATTTACGTACGCTGGTTAGCATGGGGCTGGAGGCTGCAGGACCGAACCGGTGGCACGTCGACGACAGTCCTACCGTCGCGTTGAAGAAATTGCAGATCACGCCGTTCAGCCTAATGCTCAACGAGCTCACCACTAACGCCTGGAAGTATGGCGCGTTGTCCCAGCCGGGTGGAGTCATTCGGGTGTCCTGGGACATAGATCGCTCCCTCGACACGGCGGTTGTTAAATTCCACTGGCAAGAGGAAAACGGGCCAACCGTGGCCCGGCCTAAGGTGGCAGGTTTCGGGACTTCGCTCATCAAAGCCAGCGTGGAGCGCGGCCTTAGCGGCACTGCGGAACTCCACTTCGGTCCGGCGGGTTTCCAAGTGAGGGTCAGTTTCCCAATCGAGTAGCTCGTTCTCAGGCTCGTGGCATTGATGCACACTCCCAAGGTCCTCGTTGTTGAAGATGAATTTATGATAGCTATGGCGCTTGAGGCCGAGTTGCAAAGCAACGGTTTCGCTGTAGTCGGTCCCGCATGGAATGTGGCGACGGCCCTTCGGTTAATTGCTTCCGAGAGGCCGGACGCCGCCGTGCTCGATGTAAACCTTTCCGGGGAATGGGTCACTCCCGTGGCCGAGGCGCTGCGGGAAATGGATGTGCCCTTCATCCTAGCCAGCGGATACGCTAATGCCGACCTCGCTCACGAGCCATTGCTGGGCGATGCTGTCAATGTCGGTAAGCCTACGAGGCCTGATCTTCTGACCAAGCGTCTGAATGACATCACTCGGCGTAAACTCTAGCGCAGACCGGACCGCCGGACTCACACCCTCACTTCAACACAGCAGCGCAGCTTTCGCGGCCATGCCCTGGCACAGGGATGCCCACGGTCTCAAGATCCGCCTTTCGCAGGTCGCCGCTCTAGCCGCAATCCCTTCCATCAGAAGCCGACGCGCTTTGTCCGCGCTTGCGCGTCTTCCCGACTCGCCATGCAACTCTGGTGACGTGCACGAGGAGCACCCGCTCATGGAAAAGATTTGGCCGGGACCTTACCGTTTCACGTTGAAGGAGGGGGAACCGGGTCAACCACCGTTTATCACCTTCGAACCGGCTGCGGACACTCTGCCCGGTGCTTTTGGCGATCTCTTCAGGCTGGATCTCAAGGACGGCGCTACCATCGATGATGGTGAGCAACTCGCCGCCAGCCTCAACAAACTCGTATCCAAATTCACTTTGGTCCAGTGAGTCGAGATGCTGACAATTGACACGCCCAAGTAAGCGTGCCGTAAAGAAATGGTCGTCATTGTCCTTGTGATCTTGTTTCACTCAAACAAGGGGAATATCGACATGGGTACCTCGGTCACTTTCGGCAAGAGACCACCACCCAGTCACGGTCGACCAGTCCGGGTCGACCGTGCGCCTCCCGACCGTCGAAAACCCTTCGGTTCAGTGACGAAGGAGTCGGTTGAAGCGCGGCTTACTAGTGTGGAAATCGCGCTGAGGAAAGCACGCAGCTCAAACTATGTCCGACGTATGCAAGTGCGCCGATTAGTGTTGGAAAAGAGCAAGCTCGAAGCCATTCTAAAACGCAGAGCGAGTTCCAGCATGGGACTTGCATACGCAGAGCCCGTACGGGAGGTCGTCGCACCCCGTTTGCGAGGGGCGAAACCTCTTGATCCCTCCTTGATACGCCATCTCAGGTCGAAGCTCGGTCTGGAGGACTGAAACATGGAACGTCCGCAACTCACAGCTGACATTTTCGAAGCCTTCACGGTCGACGACTACACACGCGCTTATCTGCTAGGTTTTACGTTGGCGGGTATCTTCGCCCGCCCGTTTCGCCTTAACCGCCTCGATTTTGAGGACGGGACCTTCGGCTACGTCGTGACTGTTCTCGAGTTCGATGGAACCGAGTTGTTCTATAGGCATTCAGCCACTGCGGAGACACCGCCGCAACTGAGGTGTACCGACAACGTAGTTCCCCTCCGCCCCGGTGCCATGAACACCTAGACCTTGGTAGGCGACGTCGTCTGGGTGATATAGGCACCGCGGCGGAGCTCGGCGTTGTCGGGCGAGCCCAGTTTCTCAATGGTCCCGCAACGTGGCTTTGAGTACGGACGTGCGTCTGATGGCTCACGATCTTTGGGATTGCCTCTGCACGCAGCGGTGACGGTAGCATCTGGACCAGCAAGGTCTCGGTACTGCGCTGCCACGACTGCCACTTTTATGTGCATGCCAAGCAACCTTTTCACCGCCCGCAAGTTGCGCAAGCCAGTTTGCGGGGGCCCAGGTTATGTCAAGCTCACTACACGGCAAACTCATACTTTTGGTTGAGGATGATCCTCTAATCGCGCTCGACGTGCAGTTGACACTCGAAGATGCGGGTATGATTGTTCTAGGACCGGCGGGACGTGTTGATCATGCGATACGTCTCGCAGAACAATCGCTTCCTGTCGCTGCTGTGCTCGACGTTCGATTGGAGGTGGGAACCAGTTTGCTTCTCGCAGCCTGGCTGGCTGAACGAGCCGTTCCGTTTTTGTTTCAAACGAGCGATCCATCAGTCGTCGAAGCGGCTTATCCGTCTGCTCCTGTGCTCCGCAAACCGTATCAACCCGATCAGCTGCTCCAAGCGCTCGCGAGTCTTCTGGCCAATGCACCGTAAATGGTCTATCGGGCTGGAAACTTCGGTTGAGAGTGTTAGGTCATGTCGTCGACAGATCCGAAGGGGCCGGTGATAGAGTCGCCTCCTGATGGGCCATCTCACGCGCCGGTCACCGACCGAGTGCTCAAACTGCGCGTCCGCCAGCAGGAAATCCTGGCAGAGTTGGGTGTGATCGCGCTACGTGGCACTCCCTTAAAGGATCTACTGGACACGGCAGCTAAACTTGCAGCGGAAGGACTTGAGGCAGAGTTTTGCAAAATCCTTGAGTACATCCCAACCGAGAACCGGTTGCTTATGCGCGCTGGCATTGGCTGGGACTCGGGCGTAGTTGGCAAAGCAAGTGTTGGTGCCGATCTCGCTTCTCCTGCTGGCTTCGCCCTGCACACTGGCAAACCGGTCATCTCCAAACAGCTTGAGAACGAACAACGCTTCCGAACGTCCGAATTGCTCGCCGATCATGGCGTGCGGCGAGCGATCAACGTTATTCTTCAAGGCGATGGCAGGGCCTTCGGCGTTCTTGAGGTCGATAGTAAGTCAGAAGGAGATTTCACCGAGAACGATATCGCTTTCCTACAGGGTGCGGCCAACATCCTTGGCATGGCCATTGAACGTGAGCGTTATGAGCGCACTCTCAAGTCAGCGCTTGAGCATCACCAAGTACTCGTCAAAGAGATCAATCACCGAGTCAAAAACAGTCTTCAGCTGGTAGCCAGTATGCTCAGTCTGCGGTCGGGCGCGCAGAATGACCCCGACATCAAGCAAATATTGACCGACGCTTCCGCCCGCGTTGGCGCCATCTCACGCGCCCATGATCGCCTCTATCGCGGAACTGACGTGGCCAGGATCGAACTGGAGGCTTATCTCGCGGACGTCTGCAGCGACTTGACTTCGGCTACGCCCGAATGCGCCGTCATTTTCAGCTCGATTGGGCCAGTCTCTATGGCCACCGACCGTGCCATACGTTTGGCTTTGCTAGTCACCGAACTCGTGACAAACGCTGCTAAGCACTCCCGTGGCGATGGTCCCAAGAGCGAGGTCAGGGTGCAATTGTCTCGCGAGGATGAGACCACCGCCAGGGTGTCGGTCAGCGACGACGGCGTTGGCTTACCTCCTTCGTTCACGCTCGACAAACCGTCTGGCTTCGGCACACGAATGATCAAGGTCCTAGCCGAGCAAATGAAGGCTGAGATAATTATTGAGCGACCGCCCCGCGGGACTTCCTTTGTCGTCACGATGTCTTTGGACCCAGACTAATCGCAGACCGGGGACTCCCCTGTAGCCTACATCCATTTCGCCTTCAGGTAGGTAGGCACCTGTTGGACGTGGAACTCTTAGGACCGAAAGTAGTTGTATGTGCGATGCTCGCGCACACGTTCCCCCGGACCCAGCGCGAGCGTGACTAGGCCCAGTGCATCTCCCTCGGTGCACTGGGTTTTCACTTGCGTCGACCAAGTCGAAGCCTTTCCGCCAACGTAGCCACACCGAGCGGATACGTTTTGGTATTCAAATCGGCGACAAGCGATCCAGCCACGCCTTCCGCTCTTTCATCGGCGGAGGCGTCGCTGCATAGGTGGCATCATGAACGTCCCTGCCAAGCTTGTGACCCATCAGGAAGCGGCTCATGTGCCCATCCATTCGCGCCACGTCCCTCGCCAGGACGCGCCACCGATGGCGGAATGAATACAGGCTGACCCGTTCGTCGCTAATCCCGCAGTCTTCACGGATGAACGTGTGCGCGCGATTATGGAAGGCGGACTTCGCGTCGGTCAGTCGGTAGTACGCTGGAAACAAGCGCAACCCGTTGCCATGGCATGCAACCCATCGCTGGACGTCGTCGACCATAGCCGCATGCACGGGCACGTCACGATTGCTCCACTTGTTCTTGATCGATCCAGCGGCACGGCGGACGCACATAGCCAGGACACCGTCGACCGTCACCACGTCTTCAACACGTAGCTGGATGACTTCTGAAGGGCGCATCCCGTGGTAGGCGACGATCCGCGCAATCATTTTGAACTCTTCCAGGCGGTCAGGGTCGGTCCGGTTGTTCAACGACAGCTTCAATCCGTCCAAACGCTCCAGCACAAGGCGCGCCTCGACGTCAGTGAATGCCCGCTTGGCTGGCTCGTCTTCGTCTTCGTCATCTCCCTCGACGCGGCCAATCTTGACACCCGAGAAAGGGTTCATGTCGACAAGTCCACGGCTCACCGCGACCTTGTAGAGTTTCGACAGTCCGCCAAGTTGCTGGACCGCGTTCGTATGTGATGGTGCGGAGCCCTCCAGACGGTCCCTGAAGGCGCGGGCGTGTTTGGCAGTGACAACCTCCAGCCGATCCGTTGCCGCCAGTCCCGAGGCTTCCAGGAAGTTACGGACGTATGTTCGGCGCCGTGACACGGTAGCTCTCACCGGCTTCTCGTGGCGTTCCCACACGTCGACCAGATCGCCAATCGCCGCCCCATCCGCGACCACCGGGGCCGATCTCACTCCGGTAGGTGCCAACGGGCGGTAACTGGCTATCCCGGCCTCCAGGGCCGCGAGGCGAGCTTTCGCGTCCTGTATCTCGCGCAACTTGTCAACGACATCCGGCGCGGTGAGATCGAGGCTCCCTATATCGAGGGCGGCGTCCTGTCGGAAACGCGGTAACAACGTCACCCACGCGTCGGCTGCACCGATGGCGCCCTTTAGTCCCAATCGTTTCACGTCCGCGCGTGCTTTAGGGTCCATGGCGCGGATGGCTGTGAACGCTCGATCATGTTCAGCGGCTAGGACACCCGCGTCCGCTGGATCATCCAGCAACTCGACGATAAACCGCTTGCCGATCACGTCGACAAGGTCCGCAGGGACTTGCCTTCGGTACTTGTATTGTTTGCCGTGCATCGTGACGTGTTTAGGGAGTCTTTGACCCGTCTTCTGTGTACGACGGGGGGTGTGTTGCTGACCCATGTTCTGACCCAATCTGCTGACCCACTAGAGTCCTGAATTAGGCAGATTACAGCGAAAACAGCAAGTTAGATCAATTGCGGAGTTTTCCGTCGATATCCTTGGGATCGAGGCCGGCGTCGCGGATGGCTGCCAGCGAAGCCTCCATCTGCAAGGTGGTGACGCTCTTGCCGGACTGACGGG
>LNFM01003241.1_pt1 | contig 35830 bp, 53 predicted proteins | sample 596031 | NCBI WGS metagenome assembly LNFM01 (sample SAMN04254537, study PRJNA301005) | activated carbon metagenome | isolation source: dual media filters at the Ann Arbor, Michigan drinking water treatment plant | place: USA: Ann Arbor | reverse complement strand
AAGAATTAACTGATATGAATTTTGATATAACTTTAACAGGTTTTGAGTTAGATGAGTTAGTATTTGAAGAAGAGGTTGAGGTTGAATATTTAACAGACGAAGATGAAGTGCCAGCAGAAGAAACAAAGGTTGTGAGCGTATTAGGAGATATATGGAAGTTAGGAAATCATCGTTTAATGTGTGGAGATAGTACCAGTATTGATGCTGTTGATAAGTTGATGAACGGGGAAAAGGCTGATATGGTATTTACTGATCCTCCTTACAATACAGGTATGACTGAAAAGAATAGCCATGATTCAACCAGGTTGAATCATATGTTTAATGATAGTTATACAGACGAAGAGTGGGAAAAATTCATGAGTGATTTTTGTAGTATGTATAATATGATAATGAAAGATGATACAGTTGCTTATATATGTTTGGATTGGAGAAGAAACTACGAACTTATTCCTCACATCAAAAAGAATTTTAAATTATCAAACATAATAGTTTGGGATAAAGTTGTGCACGGTTTGGGTAGCGATTATAAATATACTTATGAGCTTATAAATGTATGTAAAAAAGGAAAACCAGTTTTAGATACACATCAAGGAGATAGGGAATATTCTGATGTTTGGCATATACAAAGAAAAATGGGAAAAGATGAAGATCATGCAACAAAGAAACCTTTGGAAATTGTAGAGAGAGCATTAAGACATGCAAGTAAAGAAAAAGATTTAATTGTTGATTTATTTGGTGGATCTGGTTCAACTTTAATAGCATGTGAAAAATCAAACAGAAAATCTTACTTAATGGAATTAGAGACAAAATATGTTGATGTTATAATAAAAAGATGGCAAAACTTTACAGGTAAAGAAGCCATTCATATTGAAACAGGTAAAACTTATAACGAAATGTTTAAAGAAAAATTTAAAACTAATTAAAATTTTAGGAGCTATAAAATGAAAGAAAAAAAGAAAGCAGGCAGACCATCATTTAAAGCTACTCCAGAGCTTAAAAAACAGGTTGAAACTATGGCAGGCATGGGTATGCCCTTTGAACAGATTGCGGCTCTAATAGGCTGCTGCGACGATACATTAAAACTACATTTTGAAAATGAATTGGTAACAGGCAAAGGTAAAGCAAACTTTCAGATAGCACAATCACTTTACAATAAAGCAAAAGGTGGAGATACTGCTGCTCTTATTTTCTGGGCAAAGACACAGATGAGATGGAAAGAAACTGAAAAGATTGAGTTGACAGGTAAAGATGACGGCCCAGTTGAGATATCAGATGCAAAGGCAAGATTGTTGCAGGGAATAGTAATTAAAAAAGATGAGTAAGAAAAAAAACAACCTTTTTACGGGTTGTTTTTAATTTAATACTAAAATATTATTCAAAATTTTCTAAATGAAATAAATGAATATTATTTTCAAAATTTCTAAAAAAATCAAGTTCTCTTGCTAAGTCTCTAATTTTTTCTTTTACTTCTTTATCTTGTTTATTTTCTTTAATTCTATTTATATATCCATTATTTCTTAATATATCGTTTAATTTTTCAATTTCTTTATATATTTCTTCTTTTCTAATATTATTTTTAAAAATAATAGATTGTTTTCTTTCTTCATATGTTAATGTGTTCATAGTTTTTCTCCTTGTTAATTATGTTATATTCTAGATATTAAAGCATTTTAATTATTTTTCAAGCTTTTTTATAAAAATAGTTTAATTTATTTAAAACACTTGAATTTTTTGTCAAAGTAGGTTATACTGATAAATATACAATTAAGTATAACTAAGGAGACAATATGAGAAGTGATGATTATTATTTTAACGTAAAATCAAAATTTTTAAAGTGTCAGTTAATAACTTTAAATAAATTATTAGATGATGCAACAGACTTTGCTTGCATAAGAGATGATTTAAGAGATTTAACTGTTATAAATAAACATTTTGATAGTTTAGAAGTTTGCTCATTCATGAATAACGATGCAATAAAATCAGTGTTAAGTTGGAAACAATTTAATCTTTTGAAAGTTAAAAAAGAGTTATTATTTTTGTTTTTAAATAAAATAGAAAAAGCAATAAAGCAAACAGAAATAGATATAAAAGATTGTTCCAGATTAAAGATTGAGGGAGTTTGATATGAAATTAGTTATAGTAGAAAGTCCATTTTTCAATAAAGATGAAGATTTACAGATTTTAAACATATTTTATGCTCGTGAATGCATGAGAGATTGTTTATACAGAGGCGAGGCTCCATATTTGTCTCATCTATTATATACACAGATTTTAGATGATAACATAGAAGAAGAGCGCAATTTTGGAATACAAGCAGGATTTGAGTTTAGAAAAGTAATAAATCATACTATCGTATACACAGACTTGGGAATAAGCAAAGGCATGGAATGTGGTATTAAAAACGCTTTAGAGATGGGTAATACAGTTGAATATAGAACACTTAAAAACTTTGAACAAATTAAACAAGAACATATTAAAACTTATGTTTCAAGTATTGGTATTGGAGGTTATAAATGATTTACACATACTACTGCACAAACAAAGATTGCGAACAGCACGAGCAAGATGTTGCATATAAACAAAAAATAACAGATAATAAATTAACACAATGTGAAACTTGCGGGCAAAACAGTTTAGAAAAAAGAATTGAAAAGTCAAGTTTTGTATTAAAAGGTATTGGAGTTTATAAAAATGGAACATATTGAGTTATATTTAAGAGATAGAATAAACGAAGAAAAACACAAACTAAATAAAGATTGTGAAAAACTTCTTAAAATTAAAAATAAACTTATAATTAACAACGATTTATTGAAGTGGAAAAAATCACTTTACGGAGATAATATAAAGCCTCACCATGTTAAAGAAGAATGTGCTACAATTTTAAGACAAAGAAAATATTTTGATGAGTTAAATTTGCAAATAAATTTAAGAATAAATGAAATTCTTAAAACAGAACTATTGATTTTAAAGTTATGCAGTTAAGTAAAAAACAATTATTTAATACGTTAAGTCCTGAAGAAAGAATTAAACGTATAAAAGATTTAACAGATGAGCAAGCAGAGATGTTGCTCTATGATTGGGACTGGAATGCTCGCCCAAATCAAATTGTTCCCGATGGCGATTGGGTTACATGCTTGGTTAATGCGGGTCGTGGATTCGGTAAAACACGCATAGGTAGTGAGTGGATAAAGCAACAAGTTAAAACTTTTAAATATTGCAACATAATGGGTGCAACTTTTGATGATGCAGTTGATATTCAAATAAAAGGAGAGTCTGGTATACTTTCAGTTTGTAATAAATATGAACGACCAGAGTATAAGAATAAACAATTGCACTGGCCTAACGGGGCTATATCTCTTATTTTTTCTGCTGAAGAACCTGACCGTTTGAGAGGTAAACAGCACATGAAACTATGGGCTGATGAGCTTGCTGCTTGGAGGTATCAAGACTCATGGGATCAGGCTATGTTTGGCTTGCGTATCGGATTAAAACCTCAAGCTTTAATAACTACTACTCCCAGACCAACCGAACTAATTAAAAATATTATAAAAGACCCTCAAACTATTATAATGAGCGGTACAACTTATGATAATAAAGATAATTTAGCACCATCTTTCTTTAATAAAATTGTTAGTAAATACGAGGGCACAAGATTAGGTAGACAAGAATTAAATGCTGAATTGCTTGATGATAACCCGAACGCTTTGTGGACTTCAAAACTTATAGAGCAGCATAGAATTAGTGCTTTTGAAGAAGATAGAATAACATTAAAGAATTTTTCTTTTCAAAGAATTGTTATTGGGGTTGACCCTGCTGTTACTTCTTCTGAAAATTCAGACTTCACTGGTATAGTTGTTTGCGCAAAAGGAGAAGATGGTTATTTTTATGTTATAGAAGACTTGACAATACTGGGTAAACCACACGAATGGGCAACACAAGCTATTAAAGCATATTATAAATACAGCGCAGATAAAATAATAGCAGAAGTCAACAACGGTGGAGATATGGTTGAGTCAACTATTAGAAATATTGATGCAAATATTAGCTATAAATCAGTGCATGCAACTAGGGGTAAAATATTAAGAGCAGAGCCAATTGCAGCACTTTATGAACAAGGAAAAGTTAGACACATAGGTACACATTCTCTTTTAGAATCCCAAATGTGCAACTTTACAGGTTTAGAAAAGAAATCTCCAGACAGACTTGATGCTTTAGTTTGGGCATTGACAGAATTATCAGAAAACAAAGGTTTCGGATTATTGGATTTTGCAGAGCAGCAATTAAAAGCAATAGAAGATAAAAAAATCCAAGAAAAATTAAAAGGCGTTAATAATTTCTAATTTGATTTATTTGCAAAAAACATATATAATTAAAAAATTAAAGGTAAAAACATGTCAAAAAAAGAAGAACAATCATTTTTTAAAAGATTAAAGGACTCTGTAAGTTATACAATAACAGGTATAACTCCAAAAACTTTCTTCGGTCCTGCACAACCACTTAAACCACTTGCTCAAGAAGCAGATCAAGGTGCTCAAGGCCGTGCGTTTGATTATCCGATGACTATTAACTCTTTTACACAACCAAAAGCAAATGAGGGTGTAAATTTTCAAAAATTAAGAGTTTTAGCTGATAGTTGCGAGATAATTAGAATAGTAATTGAGACAAGAAAAGATCAGGTTTCACGTTTCAAGTGGTCATTTAAAATAGTTAATGATAAAGACAATAAGCAAGATCCAAGAATTGATGAGTTAATGAAATTCTTCAGAATGCCAGACGGAGAACATAACTTTGATGAGTGGATGCGCATGATTTTAGAAGATTTATTCGTTATTGACGCACCAACAGTTTATCCTGTTTTAACAAATGCAAATAAACCTTTCGCGTTTGAAGTGATAGACGGCAGCACAGTTAAAAGGTTAATTGATGAAACAGGTAGAACTCCAAAAGATGGTGTATCTCCAGCTTACCAGCAGTATTTAAAGGGTACTCCTGCCGTTAATTATACTTTTAACGAGTTAGTTTATAAGCCTCGTAATGTTAGAGCGCATAAAATTTACGGTTACAGCCCTGTAGAACAAGTTATTAACATTATAACTATGCAACTACAACGCACAACAAATCAATTAACTTACTATGCAGAGGGTAACGTACCTAATTTGCTTTTAAGAACCCCACCAGAGTGGACAGGTGAACAAATTGCCAAATTTCAAAGATATTGGGATGAAATAAATAGCGGTGTTAATAAAAATAATGCAAAATTTATTCCAGCAGGAATAGAACCGTATGATACTAAACCAGTTGACCTTAAAAATGAGTTTGATGAGTGGTTAGTTCGTATAATTTGCTTTGCTTTTAGTATTAGCCCACAACCTTTTATCAAAGAAATAAACCGTGCAACAGCGCAAACATCTGCCCAGATGGCTGAAGATGAGGGTTTAATGCCTTTGCTTGAATGGCTTAAAAACTTTATTGATTTATTAGTTGTAAAGTATTTTGGCTATACAGATATCGAATTTTGCTGGAACACAGAAAAAGAAACTGACCCAAAAGTTAAAGCCGAAATTGATAAAATATATATTGATTGTGGTGTTAAAACAAAAAATGAAGTACGTCAAGAGTTAGGATTAAAACCAATTGAGGGTTTAGATGATAAACCTGAAGAAGAAACAGAGCCAAATGAAGCAACTTTAAATACAAATAAAGTTTTTAAAAAAAAAAGTAACAGCATAAAAGATAGTGATGCAGTAAAGCAAATTGAAGAAGAAGTTGAGAATAAAGTTTTTAATTATTTTAAAAAACAAAAGAAATATTTGATAGATAAAATAAATTCTTCTGATTTATTTAAAAATGAAGTTTTTGATAATTTCTTAAATAGTCTAGATTTAGATATTAACGATAAAGTAACAGAAGAATTTATTGACGATATGTATTCTTCTTTATATGATATTTCTCTTTTAAGCGGTAATCATGCATTTGAAATGATAAATCAAAAAAATGTTAACGCAACAAAACAATTAGCACAAGAATATGCAAAAAGAAGAAGTGCAGAGCTTATTGGGAAAAAAATAGATAAAAACGGTAATATTGTCAATAATAAAAATCCACTTTATGCTATAAGCGAAACAACAAGAAAAGACACAGTTGATTTAATTAAAAAAGCAATAGAAGAGGGTTTAAGCAACGATGAATTAGCTGCTGAAATTGAACAAAACTTTTTATTTAGTAAAAAAAGAGCAAAGATGATTGCAAGAACTGAAACAAATCTTGCAGACAATAACGTAACTTTGGAAGCTTTTAAAGTTGGCCAAGTTAAGAAAAAGAAATGGTTGACTGCCAAAGATGATAGAGTTAGCGAGGATTGCATGGCAAACGAGGCACAAGGAGAGATAGGTATTGATGACCTATTTGTGAGCGGTAACATAGCCCCACCTTGCCACCCAAACTGCCGTTGCACTATTTTAGCAGTTTTTGACTAATATTAAAAAATATTATATTATAAAATTAAGCCCTATTAGTTTAATGGCAAAACATCTGTTTTGTAATCAGATGATGGTAGTTCGATTCTATCATGGGGCACCAAAAGGTAAAAAAATGAAAACAGAAGAATATTTAATAAAGGCTGGAGTTAGCAGATTATACATAAATAAGTATTTAGATTTACTTAATAAGTATTTTATCGAATATAATTTTAAAGATAAAGATATACAGTTTTTTTTAGCAAATATTCTTCACGAAAGTTTATATTTAAAATACACAAAAGAGAATTTATACTATACTGCCGCACGTTTACCCCAAGTTTGGCCGTCCTTATTTAAAAGTAAGTATAACCCTATTGAATACGAAAAAAACCCTGAAAAACTTGCAAACTTGGTTTATAATTCAAATATAAGAGTTCAATCTTTAGGTAATTTTAATCCAGGCGATGGTTTTAAATACATAGGCCGTGGTTTAATGCAAACTACTGGTAAAAATAATTATAAACAATTGAGTGAAATGTCAAATATTGATTTTGTAAATAATCCTCAGTGGTTAGAACAACCAGAATATGCTGTAAAAAGTGCAATAATATTTTTTGTTGCAAATAATTTACTTAATGCAACAAGTTTATTGCAAGTGAGAAAAAAAGTAGCTGGTAGCGATTTCGGCTATAAAGATGTAGAAAAAATTTATAATAAAATGGTGAAATAATATGAAAAAATATATATTTATAGCTTTAATGTTTTTTAGTTTTAATGTAAGTGCAAATAATGAGCAAATACAAAACTTTATACAACAACAAAATCATCAACTTAAATGTGTCGAGGGTTTTCAAATAGCAGTATATGTTGAAAGAAGTTTTTTGTCAAATATAGATAGAGAAGTTGTTAAAAAAGAATTATCAAAAAAAATAAAAAATAAAGAAGAATTACAAGCAATAAATGATTTAATAGATTTAGTTTATAACACAAAAAAAGTGGGTTTTTCTACACTTTTATTAAATAAATGTTTTGCAAATAAAAAAGTGGTAATATTATGAAAAATTGGAAAAAATCAAAAACAATAATTTTTAATATATTAGTTGCTGTTGCAACAGCAGTTGAAATGAATTTTGAATTTATTAAAGAAAGTAACCCAGAATATTATATTTATATAGTAATTTTTGTTACTGCTGTTAATGTGTATCTAAGAACTATTACAACTGAAACTTTAACAAGAAAGAAAAAAAATGTTGATGATAATATTTAATTTCTTAAAATCAAAATATGGTTTATTGTTTATTGTTTTAATATTGACAATATTATCTTTTTTTTATATTTACAATAAAGGCTTTTCAAGGGGAATTGAGCAAGAAAAAGCAAAAGCAGCTATAGAGTATAGTATAGCACTGGAAAAAGCCCTAAAAGATAGGGAAGAGAAGCAAAAAAAGGCTATAGAAGAAGCTGTAAAACTTAACGAAGCAAAAAAGAAAACAGAAATAATATATAAAGAAAAAATAGTAACTATTGAAAAGTTAATTGAAAATAATAAAAATTTAACTTCTGAAGTTTGCAAGTTAAACGAAGAAGAATATAAACAATTTAAAGAATCTTTGGAAGCAATAAAATGAAATATTTAATAATTTTATCTTTATTTTTTTTAACTGGTTGTGCTACAACAAAAAGCACAAACATTGATTTAAAAGTTTATGCACCAGAAGAAATAATGAAATCATGTGAGCAATATGTTTTGCCATCAGGCCCATACTTTTCAGATTTAATTAAAGATACAGTAAAGAATAAGAAAATATACGAAGATTGTATAAAATTGAACGAAGCAAAAAAGAAGTTTATAGAAGATAACTTGCAAAAATAAAAAAAATAATATATAATTTTAAAATTGATTAAAACTTTAAATTATAGCGATTATATATTTGATTGAAATATGTGGTGTTGTAGGGTAGGTAGGTAAACGCAGAACGACTACAACAAGCAGTGCAAGAACGACCCCTGGCACAAACGTGAGCGAATTTCAGAGCGTGGGGAGGGAGAAAGTAAAATTTCTTAAAGTCTGAAAGTGTCCAATTCGACGGGTAATATTTTTTTAAATGTTACGATTTTGAAAAGGTAAAGCGCAGAAATTATAGGATTGCTGTGTCTTTTCTCTGGGTAATATATCAAATACATAAGATCTAATTAAAGATCTAATACAAAATAAAACAGAATAAAAAAAGAGGTATTTAATGAACAAACTAGATAAAAACATTTTTGGTTTAATTACAAAAAGTGAAGATCAGGAAGATGGTACAATAAAAGTCTATGGTTATGCTTCTTCTCCAAATGCTGATTCCGATGATGAAATTATAACAGCAGAAGCAATGGAAAAAGCTTTTGATAATTACATGAAATTTGGTGCAGTAAGAGAAATGCATCAATCAAAAACTGCTGGCACAGCAATAGAGATTTCTTTAACTCCTGATGGTAAAACATTTTTCGGTGCACACGTAATTGATTCTGAAGCAGTTAAAAAAGTTAAATTAGGTGCTTATAAAGGTTTTTCAATTGGTGGTAAAGTAAAGAAAAGAAATACTAAAAACAAAAACATTATTGAAGAGATTGATTTAATTGAAATTTCTTTGGTAGATAGACCAGCAAATCAAGATGCTGTTTTTACAATGTTTAAAGCACAAATAGTTGACAATAACACAGAAATAGGTAATAATATGGACATGAATACACAAACACAAAACACACAAGAACAAGAAGTTGTTAAACAAGAACAGACAGAAGTTATAACAACAGAAACAGTTGAAATTAAAAAAGGTTTAGGTCAAGTTTCATGGCTTGCAAGTTTAATTTCAGAAATGAAATATTTACACGAAGATTTATGCTATGAGAGATCATGGGAAAAAGACAATTCAAAACTTCCTGAAGATTTACTTAATATAATTAAACAACTTAATGATTTACTTATTAACAGCGTTAAAGAAGAAACAGATGAGCTTGTTGTTAATGCAGAAGATTTGACAAATACATTAAAATCTGCTAATATTGAAAAATATGGCTCAAGAAATTCAAAAGCTGATAAAGAAAAACTAAAACAAATTATGTTGCTTTGCAAAGAATTAGGTTGCGAAGATGAAGAGTCAGAAGAAGATGAAGAAAAAAATAAATCTAAAAATTCAGAAGACTTAAACAAAGCAGAAACTTTAGAAAAATCTTTAAACGAAAATTTAGAAAAAGTTAATAAACTTGAAAAAGAAAAAGAAGAGTTAACTAAAAGAGTAAAAGAATTAGAAAACATGCCTAAGCCCGCAAAAGCAAGCATTCTTTCAATCAACAAATCAGAAGATTATGTAAACGCAGAAGATAGAAAAGTTGAAGCAGTTTTAAAATCAGATGGTAAAGTTGATGATGTTGCAACACTTATAAAAGCAGCACAAATGAACCCAAAAAGAATATACTAATAACAATTTAACACAAAGGAAAAAAAATGAAAGTAAACGAAACAATTGATGCATTGAAAATAGCACAAACACAGGCTGACGAATCATTAAGCAAGTCATATTCACAATCTGGAAGTGCAACTTCTGGCTTGACAATGTATGACTTGGAAGCACCTGCTAAAACATTATTCCCAGTTAACACTCCTTTGAGAAACATGATTCCAAGAGAAGTTGGTGGAATGGGTATACAAGCTAATTGGAGAGCAGTAACTGGTATTAACACAGCAAATCTTTCTTTTGGTATTGGTGAGGGCAAAAGAGGTTATGAGATTTCTCAATCAACAAAAGATTATCTTGCAAAATTTGCTTTCTTAGGTTTAAACAACTCTGTAACTTTTGAAGCACAATACGCAGCAGAGGGTTTTGATAACGTAAGAGCAAGAGCAGCAAGAGACTTGCTACAATCTGTAATGATTCAAGAAGAGTTTACAGATTATGCTGGTAACGCATCATTGCCTTTAGGAACTCCATCAACTCCAGTTCTTGCAACAGCAACAACAGGTGGTTCTTTGGGTAACGCAGTTGCACTTTCAGTAAGAGTTGTTGCATTGTCACAAAAAGGTTATCAACAAGTTGCTGGTTTCAACAACGGTACAACAGGTCAGAAAATTGATATTGCAAACGCAACACTTGTCAAGTCAGTAACATTGACAGACGTGGGTGATGGTTCACAAGAGACTGTAAACATGGGTACATCAATCAGATCTGCTGCTGCTACAGTAACAACTGGCACTGGTTCAACAAACAGCGTAACAGCTACAGTTAACCCAGTCCCAGGTGCTTTCGGTTATGCATGGTTCTGGGGTGCAGCAGGTTCAGAAGTTCTTGGTGCAGTAACATCAATCAACTCTGTGTTCATCGGTGCAGATGCAGCAGGTTCAGTTAATACTTCTGCTTTCACAACAGACAACTCTGTTGATAGCAAAGTTTATGATGGTATTTTAACACAGATTTTCAAGGCAGACAGTGGTTCATATGTTAAAGCATTGCCAACAGGTGTTGCTGGCGAGGGAACCCCACTTACAAGCGATGGCGCAGGCGGTATTGTTGAGATTGATGAGGCTTTAGAGTCTTTCTACAATCTTTACAGATTAAGCCCAGACATCTTATTCGTAAGTGCTGAAGTTAATAAGCAAATTACAAAGTTGATAATTGCAAACGGTGGAGCACCATTGATCAGATATAACGCTGACTTCAATAGCAACAATGGAATGAGTGCAGGAACAGTTGTTACTTCTTACTTGAACAAAACAACAGGAACAAGCTTGCAAATCAAGGTTCACCCAAATGCAGCTAAAGGAACAATCATGTTCTACTCAAGCACAATTCCTTATCCATTGTCTGGTGTTGGTTCAATCTTAGTTAAAAAATTAAGAAGAGACTATATGCAAATTGACTGGCCTCTAAAGACAAGAAAATATGAAATGGGTATCTATTTCGACGGTGTTTTACAAAACTACTTCCCACCAGCGTTCGGAGTTATCTACAACATAGCTGCTTAATAGCTAAACATAAAGAAAAAAGCCTCAATTATGAGGCTTTTTCTTATTGGTTAAATGCTTCATCAACAAGCTCTTGCTCTATATTTAACTTTATACTTTCTATAAAATTATTTATATAAAAATTTATGTGATTTTCTATTTCTTTTATAATAATTTTATTTCTTGGTATGCTTAATTGTGTTACAATAGTTGATTTTATTTGTTTATCAGTAAATACGCAATAACCATCATCAATATCAAATTCAAAAGTAATATTTTTAACATAGTAAAACCCGTTGTGCATCTCTTGACAATTTATAATTTTTAAATTTATATTTTTAAAATATTCTATCTTTTCAATGTTTTTAAAATTCATATTTTAACCTTTCTTTTTGTATCTTCATTTTTATTATTTAAAATCTTTTCTAAAACTAATTTATTGTATTTAATGTATGTTTCTTTATTTATTAAAGTTTTATAAGAATGATACGTATATCCATGTTTATTTTTAAAATAAACATCTTCATCTTCATTATCTATTAAAATAAAACCATCTGTATCTTCAATTTCATTTATATTTAAAGTATTAAAAACATTTTTTAACCAATCAATAGTTACTTCTATAATTTCTTGTTCTATTTCATCAACTGTATTAAAACTATAAAAGCCTCCAATATAAGCACCTGTTGTATTCACTTGTCTTAAATTCATATCTTAATCTTTCTTTTTATATCTGTATTTTCTATATTTATTTTTTTATTTAAAATTTCATAAAGATTATTATAACCCAAATTATATAAAGAATGAAAATCTATATTAAATATTTCTTCTTTAGTATTATGTTTATCGTTAATTAAATAAAATTTATGTTGTACATATGTATTGTTACTTTCTTTAACTATTGAAAAACCTTTTAAATCACATTGTAAATTATCAAATTGTTTAAAATCTATAAATAATTGTTTCATTTTTTATCCTTTCTTTCGCACTTAATAATAAAAACTAAAGTGCATACTGTTAATATAACCCAAATTGCAACCATAACCATTTTAAAGTATTCCATATTTATCTCCTTTATATTTTTTTGCATATAATATAGCGCATATAGCTACAACATCTAAAACTACAAGTATTTTTAATAAAAAAACAAATTCGTACATGTTAATCTCCTTATAAAAATGTTTTTGCAACATAACAAGCTATCTCATATTTTCCATCCATGCATGCTTGCTTGAATAAATCTGCATAAAATGTTCTTTTTAATTTTGTGCTATCTAAAAAAATCATGTAATCAAATTCATCAAACACATCAGCTTCTTTTTTCTCAATTATTCTGTTGTAAACTTTTACTGCTTGTATTTCTTGTTCGTAATATTCAACTGTTTTATTTTCCATTTTATTGTCTCCTTGTGTTATATTTTTTTATAGGTAATTTTTTGATATAAATTTAACTATTTCATAAAGTTTATTTCTGCATGAATCTTCAAAAATTTCATTTAATAAATTTTTATCAAATTCATTCTGCTTAACAAAATTAATAAAGTTATATTGTGAATAAATATCTGCATCACATACATAAATAACATTATTCAATAACTCTTTAAGAACATCATCTTTATTAAAAACTTTAGTTAAAAAATTAAGGCTTTCAATTGTATTTCTTTTTTCAATAAGTTCTATCATTGTGCTATATGTTGAACCATTTTTGTTTATGTATTGTGTTATGTAGTCTTGTGTCATTTTAATATCTCCTTGTGTTATATCTTTAATTTAAACTATTTTAATTTTTTGTCAAGTCTTTTTTAAAATATATTTTATATTTGATTTTTTAGTATATTTTTTATATAATAATTAAAAGGAAAAATAAGATATGTCAAAGATTTTAATTAAACATAAAAAAGAAAAAGAAGTATCTATATCTTTCGATGGCAAAGAATATAACACAAAAGATGGTAAATTTTTGCTTGAAGAAAATATTGCAAAACAACTTTTAAGTCATGGCTTTGAGATATATGTTGAGCAAGAAAATAAAGAAGAAGTTAAAGAAACTTTAACATTGAAAAAGAAGAAATAAAATGATTTTAACAACAGTTGAAAAAGTAAGAGAATACTTAAGAATAAGTTCAGATGCAGATGATCAGCTTTTTCAAAGATTGATAGAAGCTTGCTCAAAAGTTATCGAAAATTATTGTTTGAGAGATTTTGAGCAAAAAGAACATGTAGATAAATTTTCAGGTAACAACCAGGGATATCACGAGTGCAAATTTTATCCAATTATTTCAGTTGAATTGATAACAATAGATAACGTAGTTGTAGATTTTAAAGATTTTGATGAGAACACAATTTATTTAAAAGATAATCAAAATTTTACAAAAGGCAGAATAAATTGCTACATAAATTATACAGCAGGTTACTTAACAGTTCCCAAAGATTTAGAGCAAGCATGTATTGAATTAGTTGGTATTAAATACAAGCAAATAGAAACATTAAATGTAAGCTCAAAAGGTCTTGCTGGAGAAACAACAAACTTTATAGTAAAAGACATGCCAGACTATGTTAAAGTTGTTTTAAATAAATATAGAAGAGTTACACTTGAATGAACACAGAAATAAAAATTGAAGTAGTAAATATTGACAACTTAACTAATTACAATAATAGGGTAAGAGTTGAGATATATAAAGCTATTCAAAAATTAACTCTCGAATTGACAAATAGCATAAAAAATGATAAACTAACGGGACAGGTATTAAAAGTTCAAACTGGTCGTTTAAGAAATTCCATAAAAAACGAAATAACACAAAGCGATAACGAAATATCAGGTAGTGTTAAAACTAATGTAAAATATGCAAAAGCACATGAGTATGGATTTAATGGAAATGTAACAGTTAAAGAACATTTAAGAACTATAAAGCAAGCTTTTGGTAAAAGTATTGAACCTAAAACTATAAACGTAAAAAGTTTTAGTAGAAATATGAAATTGCCGGAAAGAAGTTTTATGCGTAGTGCATTAAAAGATATAAATAGTAAAGTAAAACAAGAAATACAAGCAGCATTAAATAGAGCAAAACAATAAAATGGAAAGAGAACTTATATTTACTGAACTTTTTAATCTTATAGGAAGTATTAGAGCTTTTAAGTATAAAAGCAGAAGATTAAAAATGTGGACAGAAATTGCACCAGCAGATATGCCAGCGATGTTTTTGACAGAGGGTAATGAGTCAGTTTCAACAATAAGAGGATTAGATCCGAGAGTTGTTTTAAGTGCAGAAATTTATATTTATGTAAACGCAGGAAATGATTTGAACGCAGTTGCACAAAGTATAATGAATCCGATTTTAGATAGTGTTACAAATTTATTTAATTTTAACAATTTGGATTATGGTGTACAAACATTGAACGGACTTGTTCATAGTTGCAAGATTTCTGGTAGTATAGAAAAAGACAATGGAGTATTGGGAACAACAGCAATAGCAATAATCCCAATTGAGATAATAACAAATAAATAAATAATTAAACAGGAGAAAAAATTATGCAAGCAATATTTGGAGCAGGTATTATGTGGGGAACCCCACTAACAGACAACACAGGAGCACCGATTTCAAATCCAACTCCAAGAATGATCGGAACAATTCAAGAAGCTTCCGTGGATATTTCTTTTGACTCAAAGATGTTACATGGATCTGATTCACAATTTCCAAAATATGTTGCACAAGGTAAAGGTTCCATTAACGGTAAAGTTAAAATGGGAACAATTAAAGGTGCAGTATTTGCAGATTTGTTTTTTGGTCAAGCTTTGAATAACGGTTTGCAATCTGTGAAATATGATACAGTTGGCTCTGCTGTTGCAACAACAGTTACCCCAGTTGTACCATCTTCAGGCACTTTCCTTAATAATTTGGGTGTTGTTTTCAGAGCAACAGGCATGCCTTTGAAAAGAGTTGCAAGTGCACCAGTTGCAGGCGAGTATAGTGTAGATATCGCAACAGGTGTTTATACTTTTGCAACAGCAGATGCAGGTTTAATTGTATTTATTAACTTTAGCTACACAGCAACAGTTGCAAACGCAGTTAAACAAACAGTTCAAGCCGTTCCAATGGGATACACTCCAACTTTCCGTATGGATTTATATTTACCTTACGATGGTAAGTCTTTAATCATGACTTTACCAAAATGCATGTCAAACAAACTTTCCTTTGGAACAAAACTTGATGACTTTACATTGCCAGATTTAGAATTTATTGCTTATGCAAATGAAGCTGGAGAAGTCATAACATGGTCAACATCAGAATAATAATCTTAATAAATAAAAGAAAGCCCCTAAATTGGGGCTTTTCTTATTTTATAATTAAGTTATTGAAAGATAAATATCATCTAAAATGTGTATATAATTATTAATATTATTACCCTCTTTAATAATTTCTTCTTTTTTTATGAAAAGATAATAAATATCTTTATAACCCTCGTAATATTCTTTTTGTTTAAATAATTTATATTTATCTGACGATCCTGTTTTAACTTCTTCCATTTTATTTTCTCCTTTAATTTATTGATAATTTTCTAAATAATTTAATAATTTAATTCCGCATTTTTTTCCATTTTCTAAAATATCTTCTTTATTTCTATTTAAAAAATTATATACTGCTTGAAAACCAACTATATTCTCTTTAGAAATTTTATGTGCTACATATGTAAATAAAACATCTTTATCTAAAAAATTGTCGTCATCAAGAGCGTATGATTTTGAATATTTATTTAATGCCAATTCGTAAGCTTCGTTTTTTATATCTGTTGTAAGTTTCATAATTTTTTCTCCTTTAATTTACATTTTTGATTTGATTTGGCTATAAAAACTTTCTTTATTATTTAATAAAAGTTTAAAAGGTGCTCTTTCTGAATTCCAATCAAAAACTTCTACTTCATAAGCATAGTAACCTGAAAATTTATTTGTTACATTTACTGTAATGTTTAATTCTTTTTGTATTTTTAAAAATGTTGTTGTTTTCATAATATCGTCTCCTTTTTTATATATTATATTTTTAATTTAAACTATTTTAAAAATTTGTCAAGCATTTTCTAAAAAATATTTTTAGTTTGCTTTTATTAACAATTTATTTTATAATATTTTATATGTATTTATATAAAGGAAAATTATGAAAAGCTTAAACGTAAACGGAATTGATTATGTTTTTAAACCTCTATCACTTGGTACTCTAGAAAGAATGGGAGACAGGATTGCAAACTTTGATAACTTAAACGTGTTAGAACAATGCACTTTAACAATTGATTTAGTTTTTGAATCATTAAGAAGAACTTATCCAAACATCGAAAGAGAATTAGTTGCTGATATGATAGATGTAGAAAATATGTATCAAATTGTACCAGTCATGATGAAAATATCAGGTCTTTCAACTGAAGTAAACACAGCAGGAGAAGAAGCAAAAAAGTAAATTGGGGGGAAATATATGCTCACTTAATTACATGTTTTGGATGGACTTGGGAGTATATAGAAAACAATATGGATATTCCGAGATTAAAAGCAATTTTAGAATATCAGGAAACTAACCCCCCAGTTCATCAGATGATTGCAGCTTATTTTGGTATTGGTTCTTCTTCTAAAAAATCTGAAGAAAAAACAATAACAAAAATAACAGAAGATAAAGAAGAGCAAAAAGAACAAGCTCAAAATTTAATGAACTTTTTACAACAAAACAATATGCATAAAAGCACATATCAGGGACCGAGGATGCAATGAGTGATACAAACTTAAACGTAAAAATAACGGCTGATAATAGTAGTTTAAAAACTGCTATGAATGAGTCTACTAATATACTCAATACTAACGCAAAAAACATGCAAAACACAACAAGTGGGTTGGGTAATGCATTCAAAGGTTTAAGTAATGTTTTATCTGGTTTAAAGCAATCATTTTCAAATTTGGGTTCAGGTATGTCTTCATCTGTTGCACCAACTCAAAATTTAAACTCATCTTTAACTGGTTTAAATGCAACCATGGGAAAAACTGCAACTGAAACACAAAAAGCAAGTGCAGGTGTAAAAGATTTTGGTAATAATTTGGGACAAGCAAAAACTCCAAATGAAGGGTTTACTAATTCTTTAAATTCCTTATCTGCGGCTTTTGTTGGCTTGTATAGTGCTCAAAAAGTTGTTCAATTTATCAATGATAGTAAGACAGCAGTTGTGCAAGCAGAAAGCTCATTTAGAGGATTAGAAGCTATAGTTAATAATTCAGGTCAATCAATGTCTGCTGCTATGCAAGTTGTTGCGAGAACAACACAAGATGGTTTATTAAGCACAGCAGAAGCATCAAAATCTTTACAGAATTTATTATCAAGAGGATATAATTTAGATCAGGCAGAACAAACACTTTTAAGATTAAAAGATGCTGCTGCTTTTAACAGACAAGCAAATTTAAGTTTAGGCGAAGCTGTGCAAACAGCAACAGAGGGTTTAAAAAATGAAAACTCTGTACTTGTTGACAACGCTGGTGTTACAAAAAACGTAGCAAAAATGTGGCAGGAATATGCTGATAAAATTGGCGTAGGTTATAACGAATTAACACAAGCACAAAAGATAACTGCTGAATATAATGGTATATTAAAAGAAACTGAAGCACAAATAGGTAATGCTGCAAAAGCATCAGAGGGTTTTCAAGGAAATCAAGCAAGATTAAATACTGAATTTACACAATTAAAAGAAACAGTTGGACAAGCTTTAATGCCTATATTTAACTTTTTAACAAAAGTACTTACAGACATGGCTGAAAAGTTTAACATGACTATAAAATTTGTTCAGAGTTTTGGTGCAGTAATAGCTTATGCAGGACAAATGACAACTGCATTTTTTAAAGCAATAACAACAGGAAGTTTTGACAGATTTAAAACAGAAGTAGAACAAGCAAATCAAGTTTTAAAAGAATATTATCAAAATTTATATGCAAATAAGGGTGCAACTTTTGCAAGCTCTGGTGGTCCTGTTGCACAACCTGGTGGGCAAACTAATTCTGTTGAAGAAAACAATAAAGATGCATTAAAAAGTGCAGAGAATACTTCACGTTTAGTAATTGAAAAAGCAAAACAAGAAGCTGATACAAAATCAACTTTATATAAAGCAGATTTAGATAGATTAAAATTACAGTTAAATAAAAAACTTATTTCATATCAAGAATATGCATCAAAAGCAATTGAATTAGAAAAGAAAATTGCTGATTCTCAAAAGGGTTTTTTTGAAACAAAGATTGCACAATTTCAAACTTTAATGGGTATGAACCCAGCAAAAGATCAAGCTGTTTCATTGCAAGTTGAAATGGAAAAAGCAAAAGGAGAAATTGCAAGACTTGAAATTGAAGCAAACAAAAGAACTGATGTAATCAGAGGCGGTGGTGGTATTTCTGGAGGTGGTGGAAGAGGTAGAAGAGGACCAACACAACTTGATATACAACAAGCAGGTTTTGAATTAACTAAAACACAACTTGAGGTTGAATTAGCTTTATATCAAGCGAATAAGAATGCAAAAGTTGCAGTAATAGAAGATCAATTTTCTCGTTTTAAAATTTCTGCACAACAATATTATGCAGAATTAGATAGATTAAACAACGAAGAAGCAGCAAAGAAAAAACAAATTGTTGAAGCACAAATTGCACAGCTTAAAAACTTAAAACCAGAAAACGAAGTTGATAGAATTAAAATTAAACAAGATCAGATAAAATTAGAATCTGAACTTAAAATTATTGAGGCTGAAAGAGCAGAGGGTGTTTTAGAAAATGCAAGAAAATTAAACGTAGAAAACGAAGAAAGAAAAAAATCTATTGAATTAAGAAAATTAGAAAGAGAAAATAGCAATTTTGTTGCAGCAGAAGATATGAAATCAATATCTTTAGATCAAGAGTTTGCGTTGAGAAAAATAAATAATGAAAAAATGATTCAGTTAGATCTTGATAAAGAAAAAAGATTATTTGAGAATTCATTAAATTATTTAGAGCAGAAAAAAGCTTTATACGAGGGCGATGTTGAGCAACAAGAACAAATAAACGAGCAAATAGAAAATGCAAAACTTGAGCATACAAAAAGAATGGCTCAGATGAATAAAGATTTAGTATTAGAACAGAAAAAAGATTATATTTCTTTATTTAACACAACAGAAAACTCTCTTGCAAATTTCTTTAGTTCAGTTTCAAAACAACCAAGAAAAATTAAAGATGCATTTACTGATTTATTCACTTCTATAGCTGATCAAATGGTTAAACTTGCAGCACAAAAATATGCAAATCAAATAATGGAATCATCAGGCATTCAAGACTTTTTAATGTCAATGACTTCATCAGGTGGCGGCATGTCTATGGGTAGCTCTGGCGGTGGTATTGGTGGCGGTTTAATAGGTGGTTTGATGAACGCAGGTTCTTCAATGTTTAGTGGCTTAATGAACATGTTGCCAAGTTTTGATGTCGGTACAAATAACGTACCAAAAGACATGATTGCAAAAATTCACAAAGGAGAGAAAATTGTACCTGCACGTTATAACAACGAGCAATCAATGAGTAAAAATGTATCTGTTAATAATCAGTTTATTTTATCTGGCCCAGTTGATAGAAGAACACAGATGCAAATTGCACAAACAGCAGGTAATAGTGTTAAAGCAGCAAGTATGAAAAACGGATAATAACATTTTGACAAACAATCTTAATGTTATTATAATATAGCAAAAGAGGTTAAAAAAATGTTTATAGAAAGTCCAAGATTTCCTGATGATTTAGCAGTATTTGCGCGTGGTGGCGTAGAATACAATATTGGTATTATTGAACGCGAAAACGGCTACGAGACAAGAAACTTAAACTGGGGTCAAACAAAAGCAAAATATACTTTGAACCAAAATTTTGTTACTAAACAAACAGATGGTGCTTTATCTTTTAGTAACATAAATAATTTCTTCAATGCTATGTACGGCCCTCTTTATGCTTTTAGATTTAAAGACTTTCAGGACTACACAGCAACAACAAACTCTGGTGTTGTTAACAATGGAGTAGGTACAGGTTTCCCAACAGGTCAATTGGGTAAACAATATATTAAAGGTTTAGCGAAAAGAATTAGAGATATAAAAAAACCAGTTGTAAATTCTGAAAAAATATTTAGAAATAATATTGAACTAACAAAAGGCTCATCAAACGGTCAATATCAGATTGATTATACAACTGGAATAATAACATTTCAACCAATAACTTTTTTCAATATTTCATCTGTTACAACAGGTGGAACATCTTGTGTTGTAACAACATCAACAGATCACACATTTACAAACGGTCAAAAAATATACATATCAAATTTATCATCAAATACAGTTTTAAACAATAGACTTTTTGATATATCTTCAGTAACTGCAAACACATTTACAATTGTTGGTGTTACAAATTTAATTGCAAGCACTACAGGAAGAGCAAATTTATATCCACAACCAAGTGATTTTTTAACGGCATCTTTTGAGTTTGATATTCCTGTTAGATTTAATGTGCAAATGTTAAATGCAGGAATGGATGAGTCTGGTTTAATAAGTATTGATACAATAGAATTAGTAGAGGTTAGAACATGAAAAATGTTACAACTTTGATGAAAGCACATTTAGCAAGTGATACAACTACTTTGTGCACAATTTTTAAAGTTACAAGAACTGATGGTGTAACTTACAGATTAACTGATTACACAAGTAATATTGTTTTTAATAACGAGATGTACGAAGCAAGTAATAGTTATTCTGCTTCTGCTGTTAAATATTCATCAAATTTAAGCGTTGATAATTTGGAAATAACTGGTGCTTTAAACGGCGTACCGACAGCTATTTCTGATGTTGTAACTACTATAATAATGACAGATGCAGATATACAAGCAGGCATATGGGATTATGCAGAGATAGTTATGCAAAAAGTTAATTTTATGGACTTAAGCACTGCGATGGGTTCTATATTTATTAAAAAAGGAACTATTGGACAAATTAGCACAGGAAGATTTAATTATAATTTAGAACTACGCGGGCAAAAACAACCCTTACAGCAAAAAATTGGAAGAGTTTATACTTTGCAATGTGCAGCAAATTTAGGAGACTCAAATTGCCGCATAAATCTTGATGATTATACTTTTAATGGTACAGTAAATAAAGTTATCGATCAACATTCTTGGATTGACGAATCACTTAATCAAACAAACTCAACTTTTCAAAAAAATATTAGTAATATAACAAACACAAATCCAATTGTTGTAACTTGTGCAAATCATGGATTAAGCTCTGGCGAACAAGTTACTTTTTCAGAAATTGCAGGAATGACACAATTGAATGGTACAACAATTCCTATCGTTAATTTAACGGTAAATACTTTTCAAATAGCATTGAATGGAACAGTTTTTGGTACATATGCAGGTGGTGGTAAAGTTACAAAAAAAGAAATTTCAGAATACTTTAAAGATGGCTTTGTTGAATGGTTGACAGGTAATAACACAGGTTTAAAATTTGGTGTTAAAACTTATAACCCTAATTATGTTTTTTTATATGATGCAGCAGTGTTTCCAATTCAAGTAGGAGACACTTATAGAATAAGCGCAGGCTGCGATAAATTGATGAGAACATGCAACGGAAGATTTAATAACCGTTTAAATTATTATGGATTTAATTTGATCCCGGGACAAGACAGAATGAGTGGTGGAACATGATGCCAAAAACAAGATATAATATAATTTTAGTTGCAAGAACATGGTTAGGAACAAAATATAAACATCAGGGGAGACTAAAAGGAATAGGTGCTGATTGTGTTGGTTTTGTTGGCGGTGTTATGCAAGAATTAGGTTATAAAATAAACGATAACTACAATTATACTAAACAACCTGATGGGCTTTTATTTCAAGAGAAAATGAGGGAGCATTTTGATTTTATATATTTTAAAGATTTAAAAGAGGGAGATGTTTTATCATTTTCTTTTAATGCAAATCCACAGCACATTGCAATAGTTACACAAGTTAATCCAATATATATTATACATAGTGTTATAACAGCAAGAAAAGTAGTAGAGCATGTTTTAGATGATGAATGGAAAAAAAGAATTTCAGGAAGTTTTAGATTTAAAGAATTAGAGGAATAAAATAAATGCAAGCATTATTTACAGTTGGTGGTGGTATTGTTGGCGGTATGTTTGGTATGCCGCAATTGGGTCAAATGGCTGGTTCATTGATCGGTGGTTTACTATTCCCGCAAAAACTTCCAGATGTTGTTGGCCCAAGGTTGGGCGATTTAAAAGTTACTGTATCAACTTCAGGTAACATGATTTATACATTGTATGGGTCAATGCGTACAAGCGGAAATGTTATATATTCAACTCCAAAAATTGAAACAGAAAACACAGAAGTATTGGGTGGTAAAGGTGGACCAACACAAAACTCAACTACTTACACTTACTCACAATCTTTTGCAGTAGCTTTATGTGAGGGCGAGATTGTTGGTGTTACAAAGATTTTTGCAAATGGTAAATTGATTTATAATACAAGAAATAATGCACCAACATCAACAATTATTGCATCTTCTGAACTTGCAGCAGCGATAAGAGTTTACAGAGGTACAGCAGATCAAATGCCTGACCCATTTATAGAAGCAGATCAGGGTATTGATAAAACTTCTGCTTATCGTGGCACAGCGTACATTTTCTTTGAGGGTTTTCAATTAGGCGACTACGGAAATACTTTGCCAAATCTTGAATTTGAAGTGGTTAGAGCAGGTACAAATCAAGGAAGAACTGAAGTTATAACAACAGTTACAAGTGATATAAATTTAAACATATCTGATCCAGTTACACAAACTGCATGGATTACTGAATCAAACGCAGGTGTTTTAACTGCTCAAAAATTTAGACAATTTGAACAAAATCAACTTGTACCAGAAACAGCAAAATTTGATATTTCAGATTTAATAAGTTCACAATCAAATCTAGGAACTTCACGTTGCCAAAATAGAAAAATGGATAACGATTCATATATCTTTTTTGTTCAAAGAGGTAATCCTGGTGCAAAGTATTTTTTCAGAATAAATACTACAGGCGAGATAGAAGATTTAAACGAAAAATTAGGAACAGGAGACGATGATTTAAACGCAGGATTTAGTGAGCCTATTATTGTTGAAAAATTTAAAAAATTATTTTTATACAGAAGAAGATTAACAGCAGGAATAGACTATACAATGTCAGTTGTACCTTACTCAACTGATGGAATAAATATAAAACAACAATCTTTTGAGCAAATTCAAGATTTTGACATATCTCCTAATTTTTTATATGTTTTAAATGCAACAAACGTAGTAAAAAAATATACACATGATTTAGTTTATGTTTCAGATGTTATAACATTAACTTCTGCAAATAATATTGCAGTTGTAAGCGATAACGAAATATATGTATCAGGTCAACCTTTAGCATCATCTGATAGAGGATTCTTTGAAGTATCAACAGGTGTTGCAATTCCAAAACTTATAACAGGAAGTATCCCAAGCTTAAGCTCTGCTTTATATTATAATAATAACAATTTTTATGGTTCAACTAGTGGTGTTTTTAGATTTTACGGACAAGGTATTGAAGTTTTAGACGTACCTTTATCTGATATTGTTACAGATTTATGCTTAAAGTCTGGCTTGACAATTGACGACATTGATGTAACACAATTAGAAACAACAATGGTTCATGGTTATTGTTTAACTCGTAGAGATTCATTGCGTAGCTCTCTAGAGCCTTTAATGCAATCATACTTTTTTGATGCAGTAGAATCTGATGGCAAATTAAAATTTGTTAAAAGAGGCGGTGCAGTTGCAGCAGTATTAGAAAGAGATGATTTAGGTGCACATGAATATAATACAGAGATGCCAGACAATGTTAAAATTGAACGTAAGCAAGAAGTAGATTTACCAAGAGAAGTTACAGTTACATATCTCGATAAAGACGGACAATATCAACCTGCAACACAATATACAAGAAGACAAAATACAGCAGCAGTTAACTCTGTTACTATTGAATTGCCTCTTGTTTTAAGTGCAGATGAGTCAAAAGTTATCTCTGATGTTTTATTGTATGATTATTGGCAAAGTAGAAATTTAATAACAATACAAATAGGATCAAAATATGCTTATCTTGAGCCTACTGATATTATTCAATTTTATAAAAATGATGATTTATATACTGGTAGAATTATTGATATTGAAGAACAAAACAACATGTATAAAGTAACTTTAGTTACTGAAGATACAACAAAATATACACAAGAAGCAGTGGGTCAACCTTTACCTCCAACCAATGAACAAGTAAGCACAATTGGCCCTACAAATTTACAAATGCTTGATATCCCTCTTATGAGAGATCAAGATGATAAACAAGGTTTTTATTTTGCTGCAAGAGGTTATTTAAGTGGGTGGACTGGTGCTGCTATATTTAAAAGCAACGATAACGGAATATCATACGTTCAAACTTTATCAACTCAAAAACGCGCAAATATTGGTTTTACAAACACAAATTTAGGAAATTTTTCTGGTGGAAATGTATTTGATGAAACTAATATTTTTGAGGTTACATGTTACGATGAATTATCAAGTATATCACGTTTAGCAGTTTTAAATGGTGGTAATTTTGCTTTAGTTGGTAACGAGATTATACAATACAGAGATGCAGTTTTAATTGCAGAAAATAGATATAGAATTTCTGGCTTGTTAAGAGGTAGAAGAGGAACAGAATGGAGACAAGGACAACACGTTGTAAACGAAAGATTTGTTGTTTTAAATGAAGATACAATCAATTTATATCCTGCTGATACTTCTGAATATGATTTATCAAGGGTTTATAAAGCTGTAACTTTTAGAAGCAATTTAGCAAATGCAATTCGTGTTGATTTTACAAACACAGGAATGGCACAAGAATGTTATAGTCCTGTTTTGTTAGGTGGTGGTAGAGATTCCTCAAACAATTATTTATTACAATGGACAAGAAGAGGAAGAATTAACAACGGCTGGAATAATAAAATAAATGTACCGTTGGGTGAGGAAACAGAAGCATACGAAATTGATATTTTAAACGGAACAACAGTTGTAAGAACATTAACAAGCACAACTCCAAGTGTTAGCTATACTTCTGCGCAACAAATTACTGATTTTGGTGTTAATCAATCAACAATTACTTTTGTAGTATATCAAATGTCTTCTTTGCGTGGAAGAGGAATTCCTGCACAAAAAACTATTTGATTTTATTTGTTTTTGTTGTTATAATAAAATAAATTAAGAGATTAAAAAAATATGGCAAATTCAACAACAAATTTAGATTTAATTAGCTCCGGGCAAGCAAATAAAGAATTGACTGCAAACGAGCTTTTTGATGCAGCTTCTCCTGCAACACTTTTTGGAAGAAGAGCAAGCACAACAGCATTATTAACTTTTGGTTTTTATGGTGGTAATCTTCTAGGTTTAGCAACTCCTATTGCAAACGGTACAATATCTTTAATTCCAAGTACAACAAATTATGTAGAATTTGATACAACTTTAAACGTTGTTAGTAGAAATAATATTGCTTATACTTCAGGTTTTATTCCTCTTTACAGAATAACAACTAACGCAACAACACAAGTATCATGGTTCGATGATAGGCCAAGTCCTTTGGTAGGTTCAAATTATACTTTGCCTACAGCTTCAACAAGCGTCTTGGGTGGTGTAAAAGTCGATGGTATAACAGTTACAATAGATGGAACAGGAACAATTTCAAGCGCAGGTGGTGGAGGTGGTGGCGGTTCAGATCCTTTTGAAACAGGATTGGTTGCATTTACAAAAGCAGATGGTATTTTAAATACTGCATCAAGTTTTGGTGCAAACTTTGCATATACAGGTCAAACGAATATTGATACTTTAGAAACAAGTTTATCTGAAAACTTAAATAAATTTAGATTATCAACTTCTGCTGTTTTAAACTCAACGGCAGGTGTAAGAAATGCTGGAATGTTACATTATCGCGAGGGTTTTACTACAAATAAATCAGTTATAAATTTTTCAATAACAGATACAACTTCAGATTATACAGTTGTTGCAGGTTGGCATGGTTCAGAAAATACAGCTTTTACTTTTCCAAATTTAACAGGACTTAATAATTTTATAGGTTGTGGATTTAACAATACAGACGCAAATTTACAGTTTTTATTTACAAACAGTTCAAACGTATTGCAAAAAGTTGATTTAGGCACAAATTTTCCTGCGAGAACATCAGGTGCTTTTTATCGTTTAACAATAGAACAAAATAAAGCAACTACAGGCGATGTAACAGTTAAAATAGAAAGATTAGATGTTGCATTTAGTTATGTAAACACAATAACAAGCCCAAGGCCAATTAACGGTACAGGAACTGCAAGCGGTATAGTTACAAAAATATTTATAAATACAGGTATAGCAGCAATAAGAAATATGAGATTTCATTCAATGTATTTGAAGCAAACATTTTAACAATTAAAAAAAGAAAGAGAAAATTATGGAACAAGAAATCAGAGACTTGCAAAAAGACATTGTAAAACTAGAAGTAAAGATTGAACATCTCGAAAAAAAAGACTTTGAATTGTCACAAAATGTAAAAGAATTAGAAAAGAGTCTAGATACAAGATTTAACGAATTTGAAAATAAAATGGAAGAAAAACTCAACAACATGTTAAGTCTTTTAACTAAAATTGAGCATATAGTTATAGAAGCAAAAGGCGCAAAAAAATTAGTAACTACTACAGTTGCTAGTTTTGCAGTGATTGGCTCTTTTATTACTTTTGTTTACCAGTTTTTAAAGTAACTGATTTTGACTCTTGTTCTATTTCAAATTTTAATTTACTAATTTTTTCTTCAATTATTAGTAAATTTTTCTCAAAGTCTTTTAATATATCTCTTTGTGATTCTGAAACGGGTTGAGCTTTCAAATTTTTAATAGTTAATATATGAGCATCTTTTGCTCTGTTTAATATATCTAATTTTTCGTTGTATTCCATGATTTATTCCTCTTTATTAAGTTGATGCAATCTCAATTCGTGCAATCTTTGAATTGGTATGCCTGCTTTTCTCCAATAAGATACTGCTGCACTTGCTACATTAAAAAATTCAGCAACGTAAGTATTACCACCCATTGCTTCAATTATTTTATCAGAGTTAATATTTTTTTCTCTGTATTTATTTACTTTAACAGATGGTCTTTCTCTAACAACTTTTTTATCTTTTTTAACATAAACAATGTTATCAATGATTTCTTTTTCAAGTTTTTGTCTGTATATTTTATCTTTCATTTTTTTAAACTCCTTTAAAATTATTATATGTTATTTTAATAATTTTGTCAATTTTTTCTATAAAATTTTGATTTAACTTTTTTAATTTGCATATATTTTAAATAAGATAAAAGTTGTTCTGATGGTTGCTCTAAAGGTGCATAATTTACTTTTTTAGTAGGCTCTTCTCCAGTTAATTCTTTATATAAATAATAAGCTCTACCTTGCTTCCAATCTTTGTTAATTGCATGTTGTTTTAATTGTCCGTAAAGTTTTTCTCTATCTTCGATAATTATATCTTTTGCATTTCTTTTATCGTAAAAAGGGTTAATAAATGACTCTTCATCGTTTTGTATTTCAATTAAATAACCCTCTGCACTCACAGTTTTATTTTTTGGTAAAAATTCAAATCCACAATTCTCACAAACATAACTTGTTTTTATAATACTGCATGACGGGCAACGTACTACTTTTGACGGGGCTTTTAACTTTGTTGAAGCAACTGATTTAACTTTGTTGCCGTTACATAAAATATTAGTAGTATCGTCTGTAACAAGCCCAAGACTTTGAGTGTTGCCAGAATGATCTAATATTATGCATGACTTCTTGCCAGTCTCGGGGCTTATTCTTAAAACTCTACCTGCCTGTTGAATATAAAGTGTTAAGCTCTTTGTAGGGCGAGCCATGATAGCGACTTCAGCGCCTGGGTAGTCAAAACCTTTTGATAAAATATCAACTGAAGATACGATTTTAATTTCTCCATTTTTAAACATATCCAATATTTTTTTTCTTTCTTCTTTATTTGTAAATGCATCAATATGTTCTGCTTTTATTCCCATTTTTTTAAACTCATCGACTATGCATTTTGAATGATCTACACTAACAGCAAAACAAATAGTTGGCTTATTATGTGCAAGTTTAATCCAGTGCTCAACAATAGATCCAATCAATTTTGGTTTTTTAACTTCTTCATCTAATTCGTTTATATCATAGTCTCCAGCAACAACTTTTATTTTTTCAAGGTCTGGTTCAGATGGAGCAAATACAACTGGGTTAACCAAAAAACCTAATTCAATCAAGTCCTTTGTTGTGGGTCCAGCTATCAATTTTGTAAATAATTTACCCAAGCCTTTTGTGAAAGGTGTTGCAGTTAAACCTAAAACAATTAACTTATCATTTTTTAATAAATTTATGTGTGTTTCGTGCAGTGTATGTGCTTCGTCTATAATTATTAAACTATAAACTGAATAATCAATTTCTCTTCTTGCCAAAGTTTGAACACTTGCAACTTGTATATTTTTTGTATAATCTGTTAAAGGGTGGTCTGCTTGTATAACGCCGTGGTCAATTCCATCTGCAAAAAATCTATCTGAAGTTTGATTTATAAGCTCAACTCTATCACAAATAAATAAAGCTTTTTTGTTTGCTTTATATAAATTCATAATGATTTTACTAGCAATTTGAGTCTTTCCAGCACCTGTTGGTAGTTTACCTATAATCTTTCTGTGACCCTCTTTAAATGCTAAAGATAAGTTAGATATAAAGTCTTTTTGATATTGTCTCAATTCACGCATTTTTGTAATCCTCCAGTTGTTTCTTTTTAATTGCTATTATATTTTTTTCTAATTTAATTAAGTGTAATTGATATTCTTTATCGTAATCGCTGTAGTAATCTTTGTTTAAATTATATTCTTCAGTCAATTTAACAAGTTCAGATTCATATTTTTTTATTATAAATTCTAAAACGTCAATTCTTTCTTCTTTTGTAAATTTACTCATTATTTTCTCCTTATTGTTTAACTATATTAAAGTGTTTTAAAAATTTGTCAAGTATTTTTTATATTATTTTATATTTTCCATCAGTCCATACATATTGATTAAATGTATTTGTATCAAATTTTAATGAGTCTCCTTGTACAATATTTTTGTCGATAAAAAATTTTGCACTTTTTAAAAATTTATCTTTTCTATCTGTTTTAATATCTTCATCAAGCATTTTTAACATTCTAGTTTTAGCTTCATCAATATTGTCTTGCATTAACTCAATAGCATATATGTTTGATATAATCTTTAAAGCATATAAATCCATAGGCTCATCTCCAGTAAAAAATCTCATTTTTTTCTTAAATATGGCAATCAAAAAATTACCATGTCCACAAGCTGGCTCTAAAAAAGTTGAATATGGATCTTTAAATATTTCATCTGGAATTAAATCAAGCATTGCATAGATTTCTCTGTCATTAGTAAAAACTTCTGCATTTTCTTTAACTCTTTTTTTAGATTTTACTTGTATATTCATACCAATCACCTTTAAAATTTAAAAACTATCTTGATATATCCATACTGGATTATCTTACTACCAAAAATGTCAACAATCAAACTTTAAATTTTTTAATTTGTTTTGCTGTAAGACTATAATAACTTTCATATTTGCCGGGCCAAGCCTTGCCATTTTTCTTGGCAAAATCAATGAATTTCTCTCCTAAAATATAATTACAAGCAATCTTGTTTTCTTTATTTTGTGGAACAACAAAACCTGATGTAAAAACGATTTTTCCGTATTGGGTCAATAGGTTAGCAATATTTATAAGGTGTGGCTTACATTCTCCACCAATCATTTGTGGAACAACAATAATGAACTTTTCAGTTATTGTGTGTAATCCTTGTTTTCTACCATAAGCATACCAACTTTCATATTTTTCAGTCTTACCTTTATCTCTTTGTAGCAATCTTTCTTTTACTACTAATAAATAAGCATAGGTAAGTGGATATGTTTCTTTAAGTTCTGTCTCAGGAATGACTGTCTTATTATCCTTGTATGGATAAAGCATGTAGTCAATATTTGAAAGATTGTCAGACTTTATCTTTGTAATTTTTAGATATGGAACAATCATCTCGTTTTCTATTTCATAGGAAATACCATCATGAGTAGCATAGAACTTGTCATCTTTGCCTTTTCTTACGATATAAACACTGTCACATAAAGTTGCAACACCAGAAAGAACTGTATCAAACAATCCATCGTCATCATTTATATTGTTAAAAATTTCAGTTTTTGAAATAAAAGATAGTTCGTTCAAGTCATTTCCATAACTCATTTCAGTAGTGAAACTGTTTAGAACTGTCTTAAAGATACAGGTATAAACACTGGCATCTTTAAAAATCTTTTTCTCTTTGAAATCTACAAGCAATGTTAATTTATCCATTAACAAGTCTTTCAATACAACACCTGTATTGCTAGTCAAAAAACTATTTGGAGTGATGAATACTAAACTTTCCGCTGTATTTGAATATTTCTCAATGAATGCCAAATAAATATCTATTGTTCCTTTTTTACAGGACACATAATTTTCTTTCAAAAATTTAAGATAGTCTGGTTCAAGATTTTTTGCTCTTATGTATGGTGGATTTCCGATACATAAATCAAAGTGAACTCCATTATCAAAAGTTAAACCATCATGGCAGTGGACATTAGAAAAATTTTCAGCCTTAACTGATAATTTGAAATGTTTAAGGAAATAAACTGAAAGAATTTCTTTCAATTCAATTATTGTGTTTTCTGAAATTTCAACACAAGACACTTTTTGAACGAACCATTTATAAAGGTCTTTACCAGCAAGACCATGCTTTTCATTCATATAGTAAAGTAAACCAATTACAAAAGCACCATGACCACAAGATGGCTCAATTATGTTCATTTCTGGTGTAGGTTCAGCAATTTCAATCATTGATTGAACTATATTCCAAGGTGTATAAATAACACCATCATCTTTAACTGTCTTTTCTTGTATTGAGTCTAGTCTAATAATTAAATCAGACTCATGCATTTGACTTGTTAAGTATTCTTTGTATATCTCTTTCTTATTATTCATATCTTTACCTTTTTAATAATTTCATTTTTTATTTTTAAATCTTTTTCTAATTTTAATTTCATTAAAAGTTTTTCATTATTTAAAATTATTTCTTTTAAACTATCTTTATAAAAAAATTCAAACATACGATCATTTTTATTATTTTTATTAAGAAATTGTTCGTATGTAAGCATAATTATTCCTTGTTTATTTTTTCATTTAATTGATTATCGTTAAAATTTAAAGTTAACATAGTTATCTCTTCTTCAGAAACTTCGTAGCTGTCAATTATACATTTTAAGTCATCTGTATCCAAACTTTGCAATAATTCTTTATCTAATATTGCTTCAGCACGTTCTGGGAATAAAAATTGTCTGATTAAAACTCTATCAACAAGATACAGCCTTTTTTGCTCTTCAAAATAAATTTGTTGATCTAATTTTTTAAGTTGCAAAATTGGATTTTCTTTTTTCTTTGGCTCAAATTTTTTATTTTCTTCTTTAATTTCTTTTACTAATTGCATTATTTCTTTTTCGTTCATGATACTGCCCTTTCTTGTGTTGCTTTAATTTTTACAAAACCTGCTTTATGCATAATGTCAAGTATATCGTTTTTATCAGTCTGTTCTTTTAGTAGTTTAATAAATGGTTCAACTGGAAAACCTTTAATCTTTTTCTTTGGTAGTCTAGCCAATACTTTAAAGTTATCGCCAACTATAAATAAAACTGGCCTGCTTAAAATATCTTTTGTTTCAAAAATTTGTATCATACTGTCTCCTTTGGTTTAAATTCTGTCCATTTTCTAAATTCGTACTCTTTTTCTAGTTTTAGCATTCTGTCTAATACATTGCTCGGCATGTTAGAAATCTTTTCTCCATAAGCCTCAAATATTTCCCATACTTCAGATTTGATTTCTTTTGTAGTCATATATTCTAGACTAATTGATTTTAATTTATAATCTGTTTTTAACATTTTAATATCTCCTTATGTTATAGTCATAATATTAAAGCATTTTAAAAAAATGTCAAGTATTTTCTAAAAAATATTTAAATAATTATTTCATCTTGTTTTTCTTTGATATTTTTTCAAATAAATATTCAAATAGATATGCGTTACTTTCTGAAAAGTTAACATTTTTATCATCGTTTTCATGAAGAAGTATGTTGATGTATTGCATAGCATGGAAAAGCTCGTGAACTAGGGTAGATTTTTTATTATCAAAAATTCCCAGATATATGTTTCTTGTGTTTTCATCGAATGATGCTAGGCCAATTGTATACTTGTCAACTTCCCAGCCAGACCTTTTTGTGTAAGTTTTTTTACTTTTATAAACAAATATATTTATTTTTTTGTCTTTTAACTCTATTTTCATAACTTAACCCTTTTTACTATTATAAAAAAAATAGGGTTTAAAGTCAAAAACATATTTTTTTATAATAAATCTTTTTCAATTTTAAAACTACTAAATTTTTTGTTTTCATAAATAAATTTAAAAACAGACATAGATATTGGGTTTATTTTAGCTTTTAATAATAATAATTTTTTTTATTTATTTTATTTTTTTAAAATCTTATTTTATTTTTCATATTTTAATCTTTCTTTTTATTTCTCTTTTTTGTTTTAAATTATTTTCTAATTCTTTTTTCAAACTGTTAATTTTATTAAAATTTTCATAAATTAAAAACAATTCTTCTTGTTCAAAAAAATTAACATATATGTATTCTTTTTTTAATAAATAATCAAATTCTATATTTAATAAAAAATCTCCATTTTTAACATAATTTATAAAATCTTTATCAGTTATCATGTTAATATATTTTTTATAATAAATATCTATATTTTCAATATTTACATAATAAAATGTTTTTAATTGTATATATAAATTATGTATATAATATTTTTTTAAAATTTTATTTTTTATAGTTATATAATTGATTTTTTTACTTAAATAATAAGATCTAATTTCTGATCTTAATTTTATAAATTTAATATATTCTTTATCTGTCATATTTTAATCTTTTAAATTGTATTTTTCTATCATTAAATTATAAACACTATTTATAACTGAAATATTTGCAAATTGAGTTGTTAAATAGTTTGATGTTTCAAGATATATTCTGTTTCTCATATCTTCATAATATTTTGTTGAAAAATAACCAATCATGATGGGAGTAGTATGTATACGAAATAAATCGCCAACGCAATCCATTATTTCATCTTCTAATTTATCAAAATCAATACTGTATTCTTGTTTATTTTTTAATAATTCTATTTTTAAAATATTTTCTAAAATTTTTAATTCATCAAATTCAGTCAATTGTTCATTAACTACTAATAAATAAGTTGTATCATCTTTTGATTTATCAATTCTTCGTTTATATAAAACTTTACAATCAATAAATATAACTGTAGATTTTGAAGTGTACCTATCATTTATTTCTAAATCAATAATATTAGTTTTTATTATTTCGTATTTATCATCGTTAAAATATAATATTTTATTCATTTTATTTCCTTATATAACTTTGTTTATTTTTTTTCTTAATTCTATTCTAATCTTAAATTAAATAATATATCTCTTAAAGGTATATCTTTATAATAAAAACTTGAATCATCTAAATGTGATTCTTTTGTTATTAATTCACCAACTAAATCCTTAATTTCTTTTAATATTTCAATATTAGTTTCTAAATTATGTTTTTCTAAATTATAATCTTCTTCTAATTCTTCAATACTTAAAATTTGATTATTATTTGTTAATATATTTAAAAGCTGTTCTTTTGTTTCACATTGTATAATATCTTCCCATTCTTCAAATCCTTGAACTTCTTTATTTTCATTTAAAGAACCGTAAAGACTAACTGCTTTTACTTTAAATTGTTTCATATTTTCTCCTTTTATTTATTTTAAACGATTTTAAGAAAATGTCAACTTTAATAAATAAATATATTTTAATAAAAGACTTGCAATTTTATTTTTTTGTGTTTATAATTACTTTCATTAGTGATTTATTTATATAGCGATTAACGAAGTAAGTTTGAATAGGGAGGGTAAACCGCCGAACGACAAACTGAAGTTGCATAAGAAAGAGCGCAGATGCAATGGTGGGCGAATGTTAGAGCCAGCGCGGGACAAAGAAAATTAAGTTTTTATTTGCATAAGTCTGACAGTGTCCAATTCGACCGACGAATAGTATTTTTTTTAAAATATTAAAGTTAATTGGTAAAGCGCAATTCCTTAAGGGGAACTGTGTCTTTCTCCCTCTGAATAGTATATTAAATACCAATACATTAAGATCTAATTAAAGATCTATAATAAAAAAATCAAAAATCAAAAAACTCTGGTAACTTATTCAAAATTGACTTTTTAAAAATTCTAGCTCTTATATTTGAATTATAAAATTTATCAGACTCCAAAACTTCAAACTTATATTGTAATTTTTCTTCTATATAAGTCATCTGAATTTTATTAAAACAAAAACAAATAATTTTTCGCTCAAAATTATCTTTTCCCAATAATTCAATATCTTCTAATAATTCTTTACATGAACCAAAGTAATCTTTCCAATCACTTATTTTTCTAACTTTTTTCTTTTTTCCTTTAACTATTTTATAAGCTGCTTTAGTTAAAAGTTTTTTACCTATGTATTTTTTATTGTTAGTTTTATTAGTTATTAAATAAATAAAACCGACAGCTTTTAAATCAATATCTTCATCTTGAAGCTCTTTGTTGTTATATATCCACATGACAATCCTTTTCTTTTATTATATGATAAAAATATATTTTTGTAAATCAATTAAAAAATTTGACAAATTAAATTTTTTATGTTAATATTATTTTAGATTGAAAAATCTACTTACCTACCTACTCAAAGAAGACCACTAAACTCTATGTTTTTTGGCTTCTTTTTTTGTATCTATTGACAAAATTTTAAATTGTGTTAAAATGTATCATATATATTATAAAGGTAGGTAAATGAAAAATATATACACAAAACAACAAATTGAGAATGCTTTACTCAATAAAACAACAAAGCAAGCTGCTGATTCTCTTAATATCTCTACAAGACAATTATTTAGATTAAAGAATAAATTTAAAATTGGCAAAGAAGTAAAATTAAATTATACACAATATACAAATGATTTAAGACAAGAAAAAATTAAAAAAGAAGTAAAATTAAATTATACACAATATACAAATGATTTAAGACAAGAAAAAATTAAAAAAGAAGAAAAAA
>LNFM01002802.1_pt1 | contig 35837 bp, 33 predicted proteins | sample 596031 | NCBI WGS metagenome assembly LNFM01 (sample SAMN04254537, study PRJNA301005) | activated carbon metagenome | isolation source: dual media filters at the Ann Arbor, Michigan drinking water treatment plant | place: USA: Ann Arbor | reverse complement strand
TGGGAAAATGCTGGTGAAAGCAGCGTACGTGGTTCGTGAGGTCCCTTGCTCTGCAAGGGCGAAGCGATGCTCAATCGATCATTGCGGCGCAGGAATCGAGCCCAATGAGGCCCTTGCAGAGCAAGGGCCCATAGAATCAACCTGTCAGACAATTCCCACGATTCAACAACGCCAAGCCGCCGCCCCTGCCGTTCCAGGCGGGGGCGGGGCGCGCGGCAGCGCGGGTGGGGGCTGCGAAGCGGCTCTGTGTCAAACGTCGTTCTGCTCACTCGGGGCGCGCGGCAGCGCGGGTGGGGGCCGCACCGCGGCTCGGTGACAAACGTCGTTCTCCTCGTTCTAGGCCCCCAGCCCTCGTCCTCGCTAACTCCTTCGGCGACGGCGCGTGATCGCCGCCAGCCCCATCGCGACGATCGCGAGCGCGCGCGGGTCGACGCCGTTGCTCCCCACCGCGCTGCAGCCGCAGCCTCCGGGGTCGCGCACCGTTCCGCTGTCTCGCGCGACGCCCGTGTCCGGTCGGGATACGCCGCTGTCCGTCGGCAGCGGCACGCCCGAGCCCGCATCGTTCGGCGGCGCAGCGCTGTCCGGCGGAAGCGGCCGCCCCGAGCCTCCATCCGCGGGCGGATCCGTCGTGCCCGAGTCCATCTCTGCCAAGCCGCTGTCCGTCGGCGGCGCGCCACCATCCGGCCTCGGAACGAGCGGGGGCACCACGCGAATCCGCATCGGAGGAGGCGTCGCCGGGCCGAACCACGTCCTGCCCTCTTGAACGAGCCCGTAGTTCTCCGTGTACGTCGTCTCGGTCGCGACGCTCGGAACATTGAGCACGAACGAGAACCGCCCCACCGCGCCCGGCGCCGTCGCGCGGTCCACGCCGCTCGGTCGCGTCGGGTTGACCCAGTTCACCATGTCGAAGAACGGGCTCGTTCGATCGCGTGGGCTGCTCGTGCCCAGGCGGGTGTTCGTCACGTCCCACGTGGCGCTGCCGGTGTTGCGATACTCGACCCACGCGACCGGACGCGTCCCCGGTTCAGCGGTCATCGGGTAGTCCATTCCCACGTACTCCGCGGCGTACTCGGGGACCGGCGGCGTGGTCATCCCGTTGCTTCGAACCAGCGCGAGAAAGCGATCCCAATCCCATCCGCCGCCCCCTGTCCCGGGATCCTGGTGACGGCCCGCTCCGCCGCAGGTGGTCGCGTTCGTCGGACAGGGCGCGCCCGAGCCCGACGGCGGGATCTGGTAGTGCCCGATGATGTGCGCGCGATCGATGGGAATGCTGTAGCGATCGCAGAGCATTCGCGTGAGCCGCGCGCTCGAGATGTACATCGCGTCGGTGTACCAACGGAGCGGGTCCATCACGTACCCCTCGTGCTCGATGCCGACGGAGTTGTTGTTGTAGTACGAGTTTCCTGCGTGCCACGCGTTGGCGCTCTCGCGGACCATCTGCGTGATCTGTCCGTCGCTCGAGCGAATGTTGTAGTGCGCGCTCGCCATCGCCATCGGGTTTTGAAACCACGAGATCGAGCCCGCGTACGAGCCCTGCATCGTGTGGATCACCACGAACTGCACGCGTCCCGAGCGCGACCCGCTGTAGTTGCTCGTGCTCGCAGGAACCCACAGCGCAGGGCCATAGTCCGCAGACGCCTGCGACACTTGCGAGATGCCGATGAGCTCGCGCGCAGTTACGCCCGGCGAGGGAGAGAGCTCGAGCGTCTCGCCCGTGAACGTCCGCTCGCGAAGTCCATGTCGAATGCCGTGCCACACGCGGTCGGCGTAGTCCGCTTGCACGCTCTCGCCGACGAGCCCCGAGTACTGCGCCACCGCGCGGGCCCACGAGTCGACGTGATCGCGACGCGCTCCCGTTCGCTCGCCCAGCTCGGCGAGGACCGCAGCCGCGCCCGCGACCTGCAGCCCCAAGCTCGCCCGGAGCTCCGCGTCGGTCGTCTGCAAGAGCGCGGTCGCGCGGGCGATCGAGTCGAACCCTGCGCCGTGACGAAGATGCATCGGGCCAACTTCCGCGGGCGCGTGCAGCGAGCCAGGCTCGCCCGCATGCTCGTCCTGCGGCGTCGGCGCGCCCCAGCCGCTCTCTGCGTGACTCAACGCCAACAGCACCTCGCGGGGAACGCCGAATCGCTCCGCCGCGCTGTCGATCGCCGCCCCGAGCGTGCGCGCGTTCTGCGCCACGACCCGCGCTTGCTCCGCGGGCGAGGGCACGCACGAACCCGCCACGAGGGCTGCGGCCAACGCAACCATCGAGAACGACCCACGCAAAGAGCGCGACGAACGATCGGACATATTCGAAGACCTCGCTGAAAGAGCTCGCAAAGACTGTACCTCCCTCTGTCACCCGCCGTTGGGGCGATCGCCGTCGCGGTCGCGCTGGCAGAATGCTACTGAGACCGCCGCCGCGCGCTGCGGCGGTGACAGACGGAGGTCCCAGTGGGAGAAATTCTGGACGGAAAGGCGATCGGCGAGGCCCTTCGAAACAAGGTCGCCGTCGGTGTGCAGGCGTTCGTCGAGCGAACCGGGCGCAAGCCTGGACTCGACGTCATTCTCGTGGGTGAAGACCCCGCGTCCTCGGTGTACGTGCGCAACAAGGCCAAGAGCACGGAGGCCGCGGGGATGCGCGGCGAGGTTCACAAGCTCCCTGCGGACACCAGCGAAGAGAGCCTGCTCGAGCTCGTGCGATCGCTGGACGCGCGCGAGGACGTCGACGGGATCCTGGTGCAGCTGCCGCTCCCGAAGCACATCGACGCAGAGCGCGTGCTCGACGCGGTCGTTCCCGAAAAGGACGTCGATGGTTTTCATCCAGTCAACGCGGGGCTCTTGTTCGAAGGGCGACGCGGTCTGGTCCCTTGCACGCCGTGGGGCTGCATGCGCCTGCTCGATCACGCTGGGGTCGACGCGAGCGGCAAAAACGCCGTCGTCCTCGGTCGCAGCAACATCGTGGGAAAGCCCGCTGCGATGCTCCTGCTTCAGCGCAACGCGACGGTGACCATCGCTCACTCGAAGACCAAGGACCTCCCCGATCTGTGCCGGACGGCCGACATCCTCGTCGCCGCGGTGGGTCGCACCGAGATGGTCCGCGGTGACTGGATCAAGCCTGGCGCCGTCGTCCTGGACGTAGGCATCAACCGCAAGCCCGACGGAAAGCTCGCCGGCGACGTGGCCTTCGAAGAGGCTCGGGAGCGCGCTGGGTGGATCACGCCCGTTCCGGGCGGCGTCGGCCCGATGACCATCGCGTGCTTGCTCGAGAACACGCTGCGGGCGGCGTGGGCGAGGGCGGGGCTCCCTCCCTCGGAGCTCCCGCTCTGAACCTCTACGGACCGAGGATCTTCTCGAGGAAACGATCGAGCTGATCGAGAGAGTCGTACGCGATCTCGACGGTCCCGCTCTGTCGCGAGGGGTCGTCGCGGACGACGACGGGCATTCCGAGCGCGCCCGAGAGCTTCGCCTCGAGCTCGCGCACGTTCGGGCTCTTCGGCGCTCCGCCGCTGGACCGTACCGGAGTGGGACCGGAGCTCTCGCCGCTCTTGGCGTCGCTCTCGGTCGACGCGTCGCCGGGGCTCTTGCCCGTGAGCTTGCGCACGCGCGCCTCGACCTCGCGGACGCTGAGCTTCTTTTCGGCCGCCACGTTGGCGAGCGCGACGAGCTTCGCGGGGTCCTCGGACAGCCCCAACAGCACCTTGGCGTGGCCTTCGCTCAGCGCGCCTGCGGCGATGCGCTCTCGAACGCCGTCGGGCAACGAGAGCAGCCGCAGCGTGTTGGTGATCGAAACCCTGGATTTTCCCAGTCGTTGCGCGAGCGCTCCGTGGTCGTACTCGTGCTCGTCGATCAGACGCTTGTACGCCTGCGCGGTCTCGATCGGATCGAGGTCCATGCGCTGCAGGTTCTCGACGAGCGCCCACTCGAACGCGGTCTCGGGCGCCACGTCCTTGATGACGACCGGAACCTCTTTGATCCCCGCCCGCTGCGCCGCGCGCCACCGACGCTCGCCCGCGATGATCTCCAGCTCTTCGCCCGCGCGTCGCACGACGATCGGCTGAATGAGCCCCTGCGCCTTGATGCTCTCGGCGAGCTCGTCGAGCGCCGCTTCGTCGAAGCGCTTGCGCGGCTGATCGCGATTGGGAATCAGCCGCGACACCGCGACGCGCTGAAACTCCTGATCGACCTTCGCCGCGGCCTTGGCGGTGACCACCGGGAGCAGCGCTTCGAGCCCGCGCCCCAGCGCGCGCCGCGGCTCGGGACCCTTCTTGTTCTTGTCGTTGCCCATCAGTTGCCGAGCAGTTCTTTGGCGAGCTCGAGGTAGCCCTGCGCGCCGCTCGATCGAGCGTCGTACAAGAGCACCGGCTGCCCGAAGGAGGGCGCCTCGCTGAGCCGCACGTTGCGGGGGATGATCGCGTCGAAGACCCTGAAGTGCTTGCGCACCTCGTCGGCCACCTCGCGCGAGAGATTGTTGCGGCCGTCGTACATCGTCAGCACGACGCCCTCGACCTTGAGCTTCGGGTTTCGCGCGGCCTTGATGCGAGCGATCGTCTCGGTGAGCTGGCCGAGGCCCTCGAGCGCGAAGTACTCGCACTGCATCGGGACGATCACCGCGTCCGCCGCGCAGAGCGCGTTGATCGTGAGCAAGCCGAGGGACGGCGGGCAGTCGATGAACACGAAATCAAACTTGCGTCGCACGCGCTCGAGCGCGGCGCGCAGGATCAAGTCTCGGTCCTCGCGGTCGATCAGCTCGTACTCGGCCGCCACGAGGTCGCGCGAGGTGGGAGCCACCTTGAGCGTCGCGATGGCCGTGTCCTTGAGGACGTCTGCGAGGTTGGCCCGACCGATGAGCACGTCGTAGGTGCCCTGCTTCACCGTGCGTGGCGAGATGCCGACGCCCGACGACGCGTTGCCCTGCGGGTCCATGTCGATCAAGAGCGTGCGCTTCTCCGCGGCCGCGATGCTCGCGGCAACGTTGACGCTGGTCGTGGTCTTTCCCACGCCGCCCTTCTGATTCACCACTGCGAAGACACGTCCCATTGCGAGCGAAAGGGGTCTCTACATCGTTCGTCTCGCTGCTGCAACGCGGGCCCTCCGCGCGCGCACTTTCTCGCCGCTCGCGGGCGTCGCGGCGTGCGACGAAGCGTTCGCGCACCAGGACGCCGATTCGCGCGCGGCGAGCGCGAAGTCGACGAAACACCCCGAAGCCCGCGCAAATCTGCGCGCCTAAGTTGCCGGAGGCGGCGGTTCGGATAGGTTCAGGTGCAGATGTAGGTGTGAGTGGGCGCTTCGCCGAATCACGCAGCAGGGATGCGCTCGACGCAGCTTTGTCGCGTGGACAGGAAACGTCCCACGCGCCCCTCGTCGCCAGCGCACGCCGAGTCGCGATCCGATCGCGCAGCTCGACGCCAGCACCGCGGAGGACGCTCGCCGATTTCTCCGCGCTCACTCGAAGAGCGCGGCGAGCGCTCGTGTGCGCGGCTCGGTCCCCCTTTCGTCACGCAACCACCGTAGCAGGAGCCAGCTTTCGATGAAGACCTACCGTTCGTTCGAGGAGTTCAACCGCGAGGAGATTCGTCCCACCACGCGCATCGGCTTTTCGCTGGACGAGCTCGACATCGACAACGGCTACTGCGAGGAGCTTTCGTTCTCCGACGCAGAGGCCGAGTGGGACGACGAAGACGAGGAGTGAGCTCCGCCGCCTTCGTCTGCTCGACAGCAGACGCGCGCCGAGCCCACCGGAAGATCACCGGAGAACCTCAGCGCGCGTCGCCAACCGAAGGCACAGCTGCTGTACGCGCTACCGCGGTTGCGGCTGCGTCAATTGCTGGCGCATCTGCCGCAACATCGCGGGCGTGATCGACGACGGATCCACCCCCATCACCGTCGGAACGCGACGATCCATCGCGCCAGGCGGACGAGCTCCAGGCTGCGCAGTCGGCTGCGCGGGCTGCTGTGCTTCCGCGGCAGCCGCCGGCTGTTGTGGCTGCGCCGGAGCCGCCGCCTGCAGCTGTCCCAACGCTGGCGCGACGACCTCCATCGCAGCCTGCGCGGCCGGACTCGCGACGAACGTCACGCGGCCAAAGCGCGCCGTCGTGTGAAAGCTCCCCGCGAGAGGAGCGCTCCACGCTGCTGCGCGCTGATCGCCGCCCTTCGTCTTGTCCATGACGAAGAAGTTCAATCGCCAGGTGTCGCCCACGCGCGGCGGCGTGCGCGGCGCGCCCGCGTTGATGTCGGCCCATGGAATCGCGAGCTCGACCGTGTAGCCCGTGTCCTGGTCCGCTGGATTACCCAGCGTTCCTACGCGCGTGACCGCGGTGCGGAGCGTCGGGTTCCACGCCATGCGACCGAAGTTGTCTCCGCTCGGGGGCTGCGGCTGCTGCGAGTCGAACGTGTGCCCGCCGGGCGAAACCTGCAGCTCGTAGTAGTCGCGCCCGTCACCGTCGGGATCGATCAACACCTCGGTGGTGTCGTTCTCCCAATAGTGCGCGTCTCTCGTGGTGCCAGTCTCGACGAGGTTGTCGTCTCGAACCTCCCAGCCGAGGTACAGAAACTGGTCGTCCCAAAGCACGCGCACCGAGGCGTGCGCCTCACCCGGCCCTGCGGGTTGGCCCGTCATCGTGTTCACGAGCGGCCCAGTCGACGCGGCGGTGCGCCACGCGACATCGTCGAGCCGCCCGTCGATGTTCGGCGGAACCCCGGCGCGCGGCGCCGATAAATTCGCCGGCTGCGCGGTCGGCGCCGTCGGCGCGGCCGCGGGGGTGGGCTGCGCTGCCGGAGGCGTCACGCCCGTCTGCAGCTCGAACGCGCGAACGCGTCCCTCTGTGAGCGTGTGACCCGTCGAGCGGATCGCCATGCGCTCGTCGCCCTTCCACAAGCCGATGTGCACGCGAACGACCGGCGAGTCCCAGCTCGCTGGCAGCTCGAAGGTCTGCGTGTCCGTGATGAACTCGCCGCGACGCCAGCGCTCGGGCTGGTACAGACGACGAACGTCGCCGTCGCCGTCGTGGTTTTCGCGCGGGCGATTGGCGTCGTCCAAGTGCGTAAAGAGCTTCCAGCCGTCACCCACCGTGGCGTCGACCCGCCAGTACCACTTGATCGTCAGCGACGTCCCCGGACGGACCGTGGGGCTGTCCGGCGTGATGTCGTAGCCGAGCAAGGTCACCTTGTCGCCGAAGTTCACGTTGAGCCGGTGCTGCGGGTTCGGCGCGGTGCTCGAGGCCACGCGGCCACGAACCGCGTCGATCTCGCGCGACGACGGGCCGCTGTTCTGCCCCGAGCGCCGCGGCTGCTCGACGCACGCGCCCGTGATCAAAAGCCCGCACACCATCCATCGAGCCAGGTTCTTCATCGACGTCATCTCTCCCGTAGGTGTCTATTGGTCACTGTTGGTCCGCGCTCCTCGCGGAGGCGCGGTGAAGTCTCGAGAATCGTACGAATAGCAGTCGAAATCCAGCGCACTTGATTGTGTGTGCTAAAGAATTCGCCCGGAGCTCCAGCCTACTTGCGCCGGCCCTTCTTGCGCGCGTCCCGCTCGGCTTTGCGCGCCTGCTTCTTCTTGTCCTTGTCTTCTACCTTCTTGCGAGGGCCCGTGGCGCTCGCGCCGCCGAGCATCGCCTCGAGCGCCGCTGCGTCAGGCATGCCGCCGCCCATCCCGCCCATTCCGGGGAGGCCGGGCATCCCGCCCATCCCCGGAAGGCCGCCCATCCCGCCCATCCCAGGAAGGCCGGGCATCCCGCCCTTGCCCGCGACGCCCGCCTCGACCATCTCTTTGGCGAGGTTTTGCAGCGCCGCGTCGCCGCCCTCGGCGCTGAGCATCTTCTTGAGCTGCCGCGCCATCGCGAGCTGCTTGGCGCCGGGCAACTTCGAGAGCAGGCCGACCTGCTTACCGATGTTGCCCATGAAGCCCTTCATGAAGTTGAACTTCTCGACGAGCTCTTTCACCTGCTCGACCGTGGTGGCCGAGCCTTTGGCGACGCGCTCGAAGCGCCCCGGCTGATCGAAGAGGGCGCTGTTGTTGCGCTCGGCCTTGGTCATGGATTTCACCATGGCCTCGATCCGGTCGAACTCGCGCTCGTCGACGTTCATCCCCTGCGACATCGCTTCGCTCGCGAAGGGGATCTTGTCGAGCAGGTCCTTCAGCGGACCCATCTTTCGAATCGTGCCGATCTGCTGCAGAAAGTCGTCGAACGTGAACTGCTCGCGCAGCATGCGCATCGCGTTCGCGGACGCTTCCTTCTCGTCGACGACGTTCTTGAAGTCGTTGTAGAGCCCGATGACGTCGCCGAAGCCGAGGATGCGCGAGGCCATCCCTTCTGCGCGAAACGGCTCGAGCCGGTCCATGTGCTCGCCCGTCCCGACGAACTTGATCGGAACGCCCGTGACCTCGCGGATCGACAACGCGCCGCCGCCGCGCGCGTCGCCGTCGAGCATCGTCATCACCGCGCCGGTCAACCCCAGGCGCTCGTGAAAGGCCTGCGCGGTCTGCAGCGTGTTCTGCCCTGCGGCGGCGTTGCACACGAGCAAGATGTTCTGCGGCGAGCAGTCGCGCTTGATGTCCGCGAGCTCCTGCATGAGCTTCTCGTCGACGGCGAGGCGACCAGCCGTGTCGAAGATCACCACGTCGCGCTTCTGCACCTTCGCGACGGCGAGGCCCTGCTTGCACACCTCGACCGGCGACAGGTCCATTCGCGCCGGACGCAGCACGGGAACCTCGACCTTCTTGCCGAGGATCTCGAGCTGCTCGACCGCCGCGGGGCGCTGCAAGTCCGCCGCGACGAGCAGGACCTTCTTGCCGTCGCGCGAGTACATGCGCGCGAGCTTGGCCGAGGTGGTCGTCTTGCCCTGTCCCTGCAGGCCGACCATCATGATGATCGTCGGCTGACCTTTCGGGGCCTCGATGATGTCCTGCCCGCCCTCGTCGGACATCAGGCGCACCATCTCGTCCGAGCAGATCTTGATGAAGTGATCTGCGGCCGTGACGTTGACCTTCTTGTCGCCGTGCGCGGCGCGAAGGGCGACGGTCTGGCCGAGCGCCTGCTCCTTTACGCGCGCGAGAAAGCGCTTTGCGACCCCGAGCTCGACGTCAGCCTCGAGCAAGGACCGGCGCACGTCCTGCAGCGCGCCCTGAATGTTGTCTTCCGACAACTCCGCGATACCCGTGAGCTTCTCTCGGGCGGCACGAAACCCTTTAGCGAGCGCGTCGAACATCTAGGAAATTCCGCGGTGCGAGGTAGCACGCGAGGGGCCACCCGTTCAAGGGACGCCGGACGTCGCAATGCCGCGCCAAAGCCCGAGAACCCGGCAAAATCGCCCCGACGGCGTCGCGAGCGCCCCGGGGAGCCTGCGCGCTTTGCGAGGCGGATCGGCGTCGAAGCAACCGAATCTCACCGAGCCCGCGCGGTGCCCTGCAGCGCCCACGCAGACTCGATCGCAACGCCGAGCCATTGGAGCACCGTCGGCGCAGTGTCCATGTGCGAAACCCCGGCGCCGAGCGCCTCGGGTGTGACGGAGGGACCGGAGGCCACGAACCAGATGCGTCGATTGTCGTCGTCGAGGGGGCCGTGCGTCGTTCCTCGGCCACCGTGGTCTGTCGTGAGGACGAACAGCCAGTCTTCGTTTGCCACGCTGGGACGCGACAAGACGCCGTCGAGCAGCACCCCGAGGTTGCGATCACAACCCTCGATCGCCTCGATGTACCGCGGGTTGTCCAAGGAAAAACCTGTCGAATGTCCCGCGGCGTCCGGGTCGTTCAAGTGCACGAAGTAGAGCCGCTCGCTGCCCGTTCGAGCCCGCTGCGCGAGCCACCGCGCGGCAAACGGGTCGAGCTGGAAGTGCCGATCGACCATCGCTGCGGGCAGCGACTGCTCGACGATCTGCGTGATGACCTCCTCCCACGCGGTGGCCACGACCGCGCGGAGCCCAGCGTCCACCGCGCGCGCGACGAAGGTGCGGTGCGTCCCGTCTCGCGCGGCGTACTGTCCGTTCGCCTCGACGCGATGCCGCGAGGGATCGACGCCGGTAAGCGTGCTCATCCAGCCCGGCGCGCTCACGGTCTGCGTCGTGAGCTGCGTGCGCGCGTCGAACGACTGCGCCGCGCGTCGTCGCAGAAAATCCAGCACAGGAGTGCGCGCAGCCTCCACCGCGTCCGGCCGAGCTCCGTCGTAGCCGACGACCATCACGCGTCGATCCGTCCGCGCCCTCGGCGCGCGAAAGAGCCGCACGGTCGCGGCCTTCGTCGCGAACACGCTCCCGTCGGACGCGCGCAGCTCGAGCGCGGCCCGGTGCAGCCCGCTCGCGAGCGAAGCGACATCGATGCGCGCCGCGCGCGTCGCTCCGTCGCCGCTCAACACGAGCCAGGGAGCGGTGCTCGAGAGCGTTCCGCACTGCGGCGCGACGGGCCACGGGATGTCGACGGGAGGCGGGGCTTCGCCGTCCCACAGACGGTAGTCGAGGGTCAGCGCGTCGAGCGCGGCGGCGGCGGACGTTCCGCAATGTGATGCGTCAAAAGAGGGCGGGCTGTCGCTCGCTTGTGCGTCCACCGGCGAGCTATCGCCAGACGAGATCACGTCGGGACGGACTTGCACCGCGGGTTGGCACGAGAGGCTCAACATCAATCCGAGCGAAGAACCGAGAGCGGCGCGCATCTCACGAGTGTCCCACGAGCGCGCGAAGCGGACGCCCCATCCCATCACCCACGGCTCGCGATCGTGCGATTCTCTTCGGCGATGAGCACCTTGATTCTCTGCCCGAGCTGCGCGCGACACGTTCGCGCGCAAGACACGCGGTGTCCGTTCTGTTCCGCGGACGTCCCCGCAACCTCGCTTCCTGCCCCCATCGACGTTCGCGGCCTGAGTCGCTCGGCGATCCTCGTGATCGGCGCGCTCACCGTCGGCGCTTGCCAGCAAGCGGCCGCGTACGGAGGGCCTCCCCCGCCAGAGCCATCGGCCGGCTCGAGCGCCGCCGACGCCGGCAGCAGTGATGCGATGGAGCCGACCAACGTCGTCGCGATCTACGGCGCACCATCGCCGCAGTGAAACCGCGGCGGGAGGCGAGCGCGCTCGAGGTGCGCATGCACGCGAGCAGCGAGCCCCCTGGCGCATGCAAGCGAGGTGCGCATGCAAGGTGCGCATGCAACGAGTGCATGCGCATGAGCGCCGAGCGCGGCGGGGCGTCACGGTCGAAGCGACCGGACGCCGAGGGGCGATCATTCACTTCGGCACGATGGAGCTCGCTCCCTTTCGCCGATTCGATTGGCTTCTCGATCGACGTGTCATCACGACGTGCCAGGTTGGTCACGATGAAAGCCAAGTGGCTCTCGCTCCCATCGAACAAGGGCCCTCTACGGAGATGCCGACAATCGAGCGAAGGGCATGGATCGCACGGCGCGCAGCGGAGCGAGTCCACGCGGCGTCCGGTCGCCTCGACCGTGACGCCCCGCCGCACTCGGCGCTCATGCGCATGCACTCGTTGCATGCGCACCTTGCATGCGCACCTCGCTGCTCGCCTGCATGCGCCTTCCGCTCGGTCTTTCTCTCACGCAACTCGGGTAGCCCTTGGCTCCGGGCCGTCGCTTCCCTCGCCGCCCGCTGTTGCCCTTGCCCCTCTGGCTCCGTCACCCTGCTCGCACGATGACGCAACCGACGCCCGCGCTGTGGCAGACCCTTCGCGCTAGCCACTTCGAAAACGTCGGCTCTCCTCGCTACGACGACGCGGTGCGCGCAGGTTCGTTCGATCGCTGGCGCATCGACGAGCGCAAGCTCGCGCTCGCCGCGCGCATGAGCGCCACCGCGATCGTCCGCAAATCCAGCGCCCTGCGGCTCGGCCCCTACGGAACGGTCTCGCGACTCGCGCCGGACGGATACGATCGCTTCTCTGCGCTCCACGGTCGCTTCGATGCGCTCTCGTACGACGAGCTCACTCGAGCTCGATCGCTCGCAGACCTGCTCGCGCTCGCGTCGCTGCTCGACCTCGACCCAGGGCCCGCCTGGCGCATGCGCTCGCGCACGGGCGCGCTCCTCGGCGGACAAGACGGAGTGCTGGTCGTCGCCTACGGACTCTTCGTCAACGGCGCGCTCTCTCTCGAGGGAGCGAAAGACCCGCTTCGGGTGGATGGCGCTGCGCTCGCATCGCTCGAGCGCTCGACGCTCGAGCTGGCCTTCGCGAGCATCGACACCGAGCCTGCGCAGCGCATCGACGAACGGCTCGCGCGCCTGCGAGCCGAAGGCGCGTCGCTCGTCGCGAGCGAGGACTCGCTGCAGCGACTCGGCGCGCGCTGCATCGACGCCCTGTCCACCGCGGCAGACGGATCAGTCCCGTCCGACGTCACCGTCGAAGCTCTGTTTTCTCAGGCCGTTCGCTGCACCAGCGCGACGGATCGCCCCGACGCCGCTGCCCCGACCTACGCGATGACCGAGAGCGTCACGCGGTACCTCGAGCTCGCGTACTCATGGGCAGCGCTGCTATCGAGGCTCTCGCTGCCGGTGCGAGCCCGCGAGTTTCGGCTGTTGCCGCCCGATCGCTGGTCGGTCTCGCTCCTCGTCGACACGGGGGTCTTTTCGCCGACGACCGACGTGCCCGCGAGCGAGGTGGTGCTCGATCCTGGCGCCCGAACCGCGCTTTTGTCTCTCGCGCCGTTCGCCCTCGATGCGCTGTGCGCGCAGGTTCGCGCGTTGATCAAGGCCGACGCCGAGCGCTTGCCGAAGACCTCGATCGTCGAGTGGGGAACGATCGCCGCAGGCAAGGCGCTCTCGGCCCGCGAGCGTCCGGGCGGACGACCGCTCTTCTGGTGATCGCTACCGCGTGCCGAACAGGCGATCGCCCGCGTCGCCCAAGCCCGGAATGATGTAGCCCTTCTCGTTGAGCCGCTCGTCGACGGCCGCGGTGTAGACCTGCACGTCGGGGTGCGCGTCGTGAAAGGTCTTGAGTCCCTCGGGGCACGCGAGGAGACACACAAATTTCAACGCGCCGGGCTTCGCGCGCTTCATGCGGTCGATCGCAGCGACCGCGGAATTTCCCGTCGCGAGCATCGGATCGCACACGATCACCGTTCGGTCGTGGAGCTTGCCCGGAACCTTGAAGAAGTACTCCACCGGCTCGAGCGTCTCGTGATTGCGATACATCCCGATGTGCCCCACGCGAGCGCTCGGGACGATCTCGAGCATCCCGTCCACGATGCCCAGCCCGGCGCGGAGGATGCCCACCAACACCAGCTTCTTTCCGTCGAGCACCGGCGCGTCGGACATCGTCTGCACGGGCGTCTCGATCTCGACGCGCGTCACGCTGAGGTCTCGGGTGGCCTCGTAGGCGAGGAGCATCGAGATCTCCTTCAACAGCCGCCGAAACTCCGCGACGGGCGTCTCTTTGCGACGCATCAGCGTGAGCTTGTGCTGCACGAGCGGATGGCGAACAACGATAGTCTGGGTGTTCTCGGTCATAGCCCCTGGGAGTTTCGTCCGTCTGCCCGTCGCAGCGCGAACAAACTGCAGCTCTCGGCGTCGGACCGCGACGGTCGCTTGCATCGATCGCCCTCAATCGCCGTAATACTCGCCTGCCGTGACGACCCGGATCGCCCGACGCTTTGCCCCCGCCCTCGCGCTCGCCCTCGCGCTGTCCCCTGCGCTCTCGCGCGCCGACACGATCCCGATCGAGATCGTCGATCGCGGATCGAACCGCATCCTCCCCGATGGCCGCCTCGGAGACTGGCGTCGTTTCACCGAGCTCATCGGCCTCGATTCTCGAGCGCAGGTCGTCTCCGGCGTCGACCGCTGGATGAACGACCAGGACGCCAGCGTCGGCTTCGCGCTCGCGAGGGATGACCAGTTTCTCTACATCGCCGCGGAAGTGCGCGACGACCAGGTCGTCCGCTCGCGCGAGCACCGAAACACCGAAGACGCGGTCGTGATCTCCCTCGGCGTTCGCGCCGGGTCGCGGACGGTGGGCTACGACATCGCGCTGCAGCCAGGGATTCCTGGGAGCTTCGCGGGACAGGTCGAGTTTCGCGGCGGCCGCTCGGGCTCGGTCGCTGGCGCGCGCGTCGTCGAAGACAACCTGCAAGGCGGCGGCTTCGTTATCGAAGCGCAGATTCCCTGGAGTTCGCTGCCAGACCTTCGGCAGAACCTCGCATCGCTCCGCGGACGAGTCGCCTTTCACGATGCAGATTCACCCGGCCGCGGCGGCGTCGAAACGGTGATGGCCACCGGGCCGGGCGACGGTCGCAACTACGAGCAGCTCCCGCCCGCGAGGGGCTCGACGGTGTCGACCGCGACCGATCTCATCACGCAGTTTCGGCAGGCGCAGAACCTCGTCACGTCCGAGCCCTTTCTCGATCGTTCGGGAAACATCGCCGGCGACGCGCAGCTCGAGCGCGTCGTGATGTTTCCGCGGTTCTGTGTGGTGGCGGGGCCGGGAATCGCTGGCGGATCGCGGTACGCGTACTTCGAGCACCCGGTTCGCACGAGCGACGAGCTCGGCGAAGTCGTGCTCCGCGACCTGACGGGCGACGGTCGACTCGACGTGATCATCCGCGCCCGCGTCACGGCCAACAACATGACGCGCGAGATCTTGTACGTGTACGGCGCGGTGGCCGGCGCGGATCAGCTCGAGCGGCTGTTTGCGCACGAGCTGTCTCGCTCGACGTCGGCCGGGCGGGTGGTCAACCGCTCGACGTACGAGCAGGGCCCACGAATTCGAGTGACGTTCGTGTCGAACGAAGGGCTCACCGCGCAGAACTTTCCTCGCGTCCAAGAGACGGGCGTGTTCTTGCCGATGCTCGCGTGGGGTCAGCATCGATCGGTGTCGTACCGGTGGATGGAGGGCGTCAATCGCTTCGACATCGACGGCTCCGAGCCCAACCCGAACAACGCCGCCGCGCGCGTCACCACTCCCTCGGGCCCCGAAAACACCGCCGGCGGAACGCCCGGCGCCACCATCGCCGTCGCCCCCTCGGACTTGAACGGCGTGCTCGCGCTCTTTCGCCAACGCGCGCGTCTCGCCGCCAACGCACGCCCCGATTTTCAAGCCGAGGGAAACGTCGCCGAGGACCGCCAACCCGAGACCGTGCAGATCTACACGCGCACGCTCATCGTCGCAGGGCGCGCCTTCATGGCGGGGCGCTCGTACTACTCGGTCGAGCTCCCCGAAGGCTTCACCGTGCTCTCTCTCGACCTCGCGGACGTCACCGACGACGGCCAATCCGAAGCGATCGTTCGCGTCCGTCGCCCTTCGACCGTTCAAGTGCGCGGCCAACAGCTCGAGGTCGTGAAAGACTTCTTGCTCGTCTACTCCTTCGATCCCGCGCACCGAGGGCGCGTGTTTGCGGCGGAGGTCACGCGCCGGGTCGGCAACGACAGCATCGCTAACGACGTCCGCGGCCTCGCTCGTGGTCGGGGCAACGGCCTCACCATCGTCGCCGGCCGCGCCGCAGGTTGGACCGAACAGACCTACCCGTTTCGCGACACGCCTCCGCAGGGGTTCTCTCCGCTGCTGCTCCCCTGGGTCAACCGCGCCCCGGTCCAATACCGTTGGAACGGTCAGACGCTCGCCCCGTGAGCCACCCGCCCGTGAGCGTCGCTACCGTCGCTCGATGCCAAACGCGAAGAGCGGCTCGGGCGACAGCTCGAAGCTCACGCGCTGCCCGATCTCGAGCGCGAGCGGCTGCCGGGGTCCGTCGAGAAACAAGCACCCCTCGCGCATCTTGTTGAGCGCCTCGACCTTCATCCCCGGCTCGATCAGCGCCTTTTCGACGGCGAACCCCGATCCGTCCGGCGTGTAGGGCTCGCGCACGATGAGCTGCAGCTTTCTCGATCGCAGCGGCAGCACCTTGCCGCCCGCCGAGCGAATGGCCGCTGTGCTCCCGACGGCGGGGCCGATGTAGAAGCCCGAGCTCTTGTGCTCTTCGGTCTGCCCCTCGACCGTCAAGAAGTACCGCGAGGTCATGGCCGGACTCTTGTGAGCGAAGAGCACCTCGTTGAGGATGCGTCGATGCACCTCGCGCCCGTCGACGAGCACGCGCATCCGGGCGAGCTTCTGCAGCGGCGTTCGACCGGCGACGATCGCCTTTAGCTTCGCGAGGACGTCGCCCTGCTTGGCGCCCGCGAGAAAGCCCACAGAATCAAGCGGCGCCGAGTTGATCCCGAGGATCGGCGTCGCAGCGAGCGCGTGAGACACGCTCAAGAGCGTTCCGTCGCCGCCGACGGTGACGACGAGGTCGAACCCGTCCACCGAGCCGAGCTGCGAGCGATCGCGAAACCGCGCCTTGAGCCCGAGCTCTTTGATCGCCGCGCGCACCTCGTCGAGCGTCTCGCTGTGGTGCTTGTCCGCGCGAACGAGCCGCTCGACCGACGGATCACGCTTGCGTAGCAGCTCGCGAACGCGCGGCATCTTGTGCTGCCGCACGTACAGTTGGTACGCGGACTTCTTCGACACGACCAGGATGCGCTCGATCGATCGCTTCATCGCTGTGGTCCCGCCGTTGTGAGCGAGCCCAGCCGAGCGTGAAGCCTGCGCAGTCCGAGCTCGGTCTTGGCGTCGGCGATCGTCCCGTCGCTCGCGAGCGAGAGCGCGTCGCTGAGCGTCACCCAGACGCACTCTGCGCCCCGCTCGACAGCCTCAGTCGAGGTCACAACGCGCGGAGCGTCCGGGTCGACCTCGGCGCACACGAAATGAATCTTCTCTGCGCACAGCCCTGGCGTCAGAAACACCGGCGGTCCCAGAGGCTCGAACGCGCTCGTCGCGACCTCGTACCCCGTCTCTTCGCGCGTCTCGCGCGAGGCCGTGTCGCGCACGGGGTCTTCGCTCTCGCTCGGCTCGATGAGCCCCGCCGGGAGCTCCCACAGCATCGCGCGAGGAGCTTCTGGCGCGGGCAACCAACGCCCAGCGCGCAGACCCACCGGCGGTCGCAGCGCGGATCGAACGCAGACAAGCGGGTCATCGCTCGCGTCGAGCCTCGACGCGAAGAGCACCATCACCACCGCGTCGAGCGCCGCGCGATCGACGACGTCGTAGGCGAAGGGCTCGCTGTGCCCTCGCGCGTCGCGCGTTCTCACGGTGAAGCGACGGACCTTGATGAATCCCCCGCCGCTCCCGACGCTGTCGGTGCGGTCCTCGAGCACCTCGATCGCGACTTGCGGCCGCGCCCGAAGCGCCTCGCTCCCCGTGCTGGTTCTGTCCATGGGCTTGGGCGCGATCGTACCGTGAATCGCCGGCGAACAATCGCCGCCGTCACCGCCGCTGCGTCGCGCTCAGCGCCTCAGGGCCACATCGCGGGCGCGCGCAGCCCTGCGCCCTCGTCCCAGCCGAGGGCGATGTTCATGCACTGGATCGCCTGGCCCGACGCGCCCTTCACGAGGTTGTCGATCGTGCCCATCGCGACGATCTTGTTGGCCCTCGCGTCGAGCGCGTACGCGACGTGCGCGCGGTTGGATCCGCGCACCCAGAGGGTGTCCGGGAGCTGGCCCTTGTCGAGCACGACGACCGACGGCGAGCCCGCGTAGAACGCTCGCGCGCAGTCGATCAACGCGTCGACCGTGAGCTCTCGCGAGGGCGTCACGTAGCTCGTCGAGAGGATGCCGCGCGACATCGGGACGAGCGTGGGCGTAAACGTGACGCGCATCTCGCGCCCCGCAGCGCGCGACAGGGTCTGCTCGATCTCTGGCGTGTGCCTGTGGGTCCCTGCGATCTTGTACGCGCGGATTCCCTCTGAGCACTCGGTGAAGTGCGTGCTCGGCGAGGGCGTGCGGCCCGCGCCCGAGACGCCCGAGAGCGCGTGGATCACGACGGGTTCATCGAGCTTCACGAGCCCCGATCGCAGCAAGGGCACGAGCGGCAGCGCGCTCGCCGTCGGATAGCAGCCCGGCACGGCCACGAGCGTCGCCCCGCGAAGGGCCTCGCGGTTCTCTTCGCACAGACCGTAGACCGCTTTGGTCAGGAGCTCCTGCGCAGAGTGCTCCGCGCCGTACCACTGAGCGTACGTGCTCGCGTCGCTGAGGCGAAAGTCCGCGCTCAAGTCGAAGACGCGGACACCCTTTGCGTGCAGCGCGCGGACGGCTTCGATCGACGCTCCATGCGGCAGGGCGCAGAACGCCACGTCGCACTTCGCCGCGATTTTGTCCGCGTCGAACGCCTCGATGGGCAAATCGAGCACGCCCGCGAGCGACGGCAGAACCGTGCTCGCTTTGGGCGTGACGCGCTCCTTCGCGACGAGCGCAGTGATGTCTGCGCGCGGGTGCTGAAGAAGCAATCGAACGAGCTCGGCGCCGGTGTAACCCGAGGCGCCGACGATCGCGATGCGAGCTCGCTCCATCGAAGGGGTGACTCGATGAGGCTGCGGATCAGCGCTTGCTGTACTGGTAGCGCTTGCGAGCGCCCGGACGGCCGTACTTCTTGCGCTCCTTCTTGCGCGCGTCGCGCGTGAGGAGGCCGGCCTTCTTCAGGGGCGAGCGGCGCTCTCCGTCCATCGCGGCCAGGGCGCGCGCGATGCCGAAGCGAACCGAGTCCGCCTGCGCCGCGAGTCCGCCGCCGGCGACGGTGGCGTCGACGTCGTAGCGACCCGTCACTTCGATCATCTCGAAGGGCTGCTGCACGAGCAGCTGCGAAGCAGCGCGGGGAAAGTACTTGTCGTACGAGCGGCCGTTGACGGTGATGACACCGGTGCCGGGACGAACGTACACGCGAGCCACGGCGTTCTTGCGCTTGCCGGTGGCGTAGGTCTTGTCAGAAGTCGTGGTGGCCATCGAGTGTGCTCCTGCGCTCACAGACGAACGGGCAGCGGCTTGGGCTGCTGCGCCTTGTGGGGGTGCTCGGCGGCCGCGTAGACCTTGAGCTTGGTGAACATCTTCTTGCCGAGGGGGTTCTTCGGCAGCATGCCCTTGACCGCGTGCTCGAGCAGGTGCTCGGGGTTGCGGTCGAGCATGTTCTTCGCGGTCGTTGTGCGAAGGCCGCCCGGGTGACCGGAGAACGCGTAGTAGTTCTTCTTCTCGAGCTTGTTGCCCGAGAGCGCGACCTTCTCGGCGTTGATCACGACGACGAAGTCGCCCGTGTCGACGTGTGGCGTGTACGTGGGGCGGTGCTTGCCGCGCAAAACGCGGGCAATTTCGCTGGCAAGCCGGCCGAGCGGCTTGTTGGTGGCATCGACGATGAACCAAGAGCGCGTCACGTCGGCGGGCTTGGCACTGTATGTGGACTGCATCGCAACGATCCTTCGGATCTTCGGGTACTTGAATGCCCGGAAAACGGGAGGCGGGACCATACCTGTGACCGCAGTGATGTCAAGCGGGTCGAGCCGGCCGCGCTCGAACCCCATCTCCGCGGTCTTCTGCAGGCGTTGCGCTCGCTTCTCGTCGCCCGTCGCTCTTCGCCGAGGCAGCAAATGCGCGCGCGGCCTCGGACAGCGAGCCGAGCTTCGCCGTGACCCTCGCCCCGAGTGTCTGCGCGGCGAAGTTGCCGTCGTGGTCGCGCTCGCCGAACGCAACCCCCGTGAGCAGCTCTGCGGCCTGCTCGACCGATTCCACGGCCCAGACGTGAAAGCGCCCCTCTCGAGCGGCCGCTACGACGTCGGGGCGCAGCGCCAGGTGTCTCACGTTCGACCGCGGAATCACGACGCCTTGCTCGCCGCTGAGCCCGCGCGCCGCGCACACGTCGAAGAACCCTTCGATCTTCTCGTTGACCCCGCCGATGGCTTGCACCCTGCCGAGCTGGTTCACCGACCCTGTGATCGCGACGGACTGCTTCACCGGCGCGCCAGCGAGCGCCGAGACCAGCGCGCACAGCTCCGCGCAGGACGCGCTGTCGCCCTCGACGCCGCCGTACGACTGCTCGAACACGAGGCTCGCCGAGAGCGACAGCGGCCGATCCGCAGAGAACGTCGCGCCGAGATACGCCGAGAGAATGAGCACTCCCTTGGAGTGCACGGGCCCTCCGAGGTCCACCTCGCGCTCGATGTCGACGACCTCTCCCTTGCCGAGCCGCACGCGCGCGGTGATTCGGCTGGGCTGCCCGAAGGCGACCTGCCCGAGCATCGCGACGGACAACCCGTTGACCTGGCCGACTTGCGTCCCCTCGGTGTCTACGAGGATGACGCCGTGCTCGATCGCGTCGAGCACCTTGCGTCGAACGCGGTCTCCGCGGTGCATCCGCGCGTCGATGGCTCGCTGCACATCGTCGCGGGTCACCACCTTTCGCGCAGCGCTCTCGCTGATCTGCGCGCTCTCGCGAAGCAGGTCCGCGACCGCGTCGATGCGGACCGAGAGCTTGTCGGAGTCTCCCGCCCAGCGAGAGCTCTCTTCGATGACCCTCGCGATCGCCTCGCGGTCGAAGTCCGCGAGCTTCTCTTCTTGGATGAGCCGCGCGAGCAGCCGCGCGAAGCGAAGCTCGCCGCCGTCGCCGCGCGGGAGCTCTTCTTCGAAGTCCGCGTTGATCTTGAACAGATCCGAGAACTCCGGGTCCGCCTCGCACAGCAGAAAGTAGAGCATCCGGTCGCCGAGCAGGACGACCTTCACGTCGAGCGGGATCGCTTGTGGCTCGAGCGATCCTCCGCCGCTCAGCCCGAAGCGTCGCTCGGCGGGCTCGATGCGAACGAGCCCCGAGCGGAGCGCGCGCTTGAGCTCCTCCCAGGCGAGGGGCTGCGTGAGCACGCGGCGCGCGTCGAGGACGAGGTAGCCGCCGTTGGCCTTGTGCAGCGCGCCCGCGCGCAGGTGCGTGAAGTCCGTCACGAGCGCGCCGAAATGCGACTCGTGGTCCATGCGCCCGACGAGCGCCGAGTGGGTGGGGAGGTCCTCGTAGACGATGGGCGCGCCCGAGAGCTTGCCGTTGTCGACGAGGACGTTGACGCGATATCGCCGAAAGGTGGGCGTCTCGGAGAAGGCGCGGCGCATCTGCGCGTTCGAGCCCTCGTCGCCGCCCTCGGCGCTGCCCAGAAACTCGCGGACGTTCTCGATGACGTCCGACTGCACGGCGCGCAGTTGTTCGACGAGGACTGCGTGTGACGCGTACCGATCGACGAGCTCGTCGATCAGATGTTCGACCGCGCCGCGGGTCACGTCGCGATTCATCGCGCGCACCTCCTCGCGGTGCCGCCGCTCCTGCGCAGGAAAAGTCCGGATCAACGTTGCGAGCTGCTCCTGAAACTCGCCCACGTCGCGCTCGATCCGGTCGCGCTCTTGCTGCGGGAGCTTCTTGAACTCATCGGGGTCGATCACTTCGCCCGCGCGCACGGGGGCCATGGCGAGCCCGATGGGAGTTCGAATGATGGCGATGCCGCGGGCCTCGGCTTTGCGAGCCAGCTCGGCCATCACGCGGTCGCGCGCTTCGGCGACGCTCTTCTGCATCGACTGCAAGCGCGCACGATATTGGTCGCTCTCGAACGCCGCCGGGAGCGCAGCCTCGAGCTCCTCGACGAGCTCGTCCATGTCCTTGCGAAACCGCGCTCCGATCCCCGGCGGGAGCTCCGTCGCTCGCGGGTGGTGCGGCGCGTCGAAGTCGTGCAGATAGACCCAGTCCGACGGGACGGACTTGCGCTCGGCGTGCTTGCGCAAGATGCGCTCGACGAGCGTGCGCTTGCCCATCGCAGACGGGCCCATCGCAAACACGTGGTAGCCCTGGTGGCGCATCGCGACCCCGAGCTCGAGCGCGCGAACGGCGCGGTCCTGGCCGAGGGGTTCGAGCGAAGGTTCGAGTGTGGCGGTGCTGTCGAAGCTCAGCGACGCTGGATCGCAGCGGCGGCAGAGTTGCTCGTGGCTCAGTCGCAGGTCGGGCACGGGGGGGACCTTTTCGTGTGCTGTCGGCCTCACCGCGAGGCGGACGCGCGCACGTTACTCTCATCGCCCCGGCGCGAGGAGCCTGTCGATCGCGCCGCGCCCATCGCGCGGGGCGAGGACGCAACCCCTGGACTGTACCCTCGCTGCACGGAGGGCTGCGTGTGCGACGAACGCCGTTCCCAGGGATCGACGATGCTCCTGCGACAGCACGCTCGCCGTGGCCGCGAGTGTGCAATTGGGGCCCGTTCGGGCGGCGCTTTCCAATGCTCCGAGCGACATCGTCGGAACGCGGCGACGGTCAGCGCGGCTTCGGTTGCATCCGCTCGTCGCGACGCGGTAGGCATGCGACGAGCAACCGTGAAGAACTCGAACCTGCCCGACGATCTCCCGACGTTGTCCTTCGCTGACTCGGCGGCGTTCGAGGCGTGGCTGAGCGCAGCCCCACCCCCGAAGGGTGTCTGGATGAAGATCGCCAAGAAGGACAACCGGGTCGTGACGGTGACCTACGCCGAAGCGCTCGATGTGGCGCTCTGCCACGGTTGGATCGACGGGCAAAGACGCAGCCTCGACGCGCGGTTCTTTCTTCAGCGATTCACGCCGCGACGCGCGAAGAGTCTGTGGTCGCAGATCAACGTCGGCCACGTCGCTCGCCTCGTCGAGGCCGGTCGCATGCGCGAGGGAGGTCTTCGCGAGATCGAGAAGGCCAAGGCCGACGGCCGCTGGGATGCTGCTTACGGCGGCGGACGAACGATGGAAGTCCCGCCCGAATTGGCGGAGGCCCTCGCGAAGAACCGAAAGGCGAGCGACTTCTTCGCGACGCTCAACGCCGCCAACCGCTACGCGGTCTGCTGGCGCGTGCACACCGCGCGCAAGCCAGAGACGAAGACGAAGCGCGTCGAGCAGTTTGTGGCGATGCTGGCTCGCGGAGAGAAGCTCCACTGATCGATTGAGCAACCACGCACGACGGAGGTCACGATGGCAGGCGCGAAGAAGACCGAGACGAAGGCGAACCGCGGCGCGAAGAAGACCGCCGCCTCGAAGCTCGAGGGCACAGCGGGGCGAAAGATCCTCGCGCAGCTCGGCCTCACCGACGCAGAGCTGCTGGCGTTCTTGCCGGCCGACGCGCCCAAGTGGCTGCGCAGCGTTCTGTGGTGCCAGTTCGATCTCGCGCGGTCGCTCGAGGACATCGAATCGTACTTCCGTGGTCGCTACGAGACGTCGTTCTCCGACGACCTGAAGTTTCCTCCCGACGGGCCCCAAGCCGGCGTATCAGTGCGCATGCTCGTCGTGCGTCCCGAGGGCCGTTACGTGACCTACATGCTCTACGCGATGCGAGGCGAGCGGTACGGCGAGAGCGGGAGCTATCAGCTCGAGGCCGCGTTCGGCGAGAGCGGAACCAGTTGGGGCTCCAACCGCGCGATCTACGAACGGTTCAAGGCGCTCGAACTGCCCGCGCTCGGCGCGACGAACGTCCGCGAGCTGACCGAATAACTCGGCGTCCACGCCGCGCATCGAGTCGTGTGCGACGGGTGTGCGACGGGGACGGTCCTCGATCACTCAATAATCGAGAATTAGCGCGATCTGTGCTGGAAATCTAAGTGGATTTTCAGTTCTTGAGTTCTTGAGGACCGTCCCCGTGCGCGTCGCGAAAAGATCTCGATCGCGCGAGCAATTCCCTCCCCTCCGGGCTCGACATGACCGTGGGGACCGTGGCCGAGACCGCGATTCGCATGAACAACGGAACCCTGCCGACCCCCCAGGGCATCCTCGAGCTCTTGCGCGAACGGGGGCCGGAGTTTGTCGCGGCTGCGCGGTCGCAGGTTCAACGTCAGCTCGAGCGGCAGTTCGATCAGGGCGCGCTCGCAGCGGCGCGCGGCGAGGCCCCTCGTGCCAACGCCGACCGCGCGTTCTCCCGCGGATACGCGGCGGGCATCGAGTATCGACGGCAGCACGGATGCGAGTTCGACGAGCACGCCCGCGCGCTTCGCGCCGTCAACATCGCGACCCGCGGCACGAGCCGCGACGCTAGCCAGGGAGCGCGCCCGCTTTCGACCGAGCGCGAGCGGCCCGCGGGCGTCGTCACCGACGCGCAGCTTCGGGCGATGATCGAATAGCAACACATGTATTCGAAAGGAGCAGTCGTCATGGCCTATCGCATCGCGCCGACCTCGCGACCCAAGTCTGTTCATCTCACGATCGCCGCTCCGACATCGTCGATCGTGGCGTTCGTCGTCTTCACCCTCGCGGCCGTCGCGCACCGAGCGTGCTTTCACGGTCACAGCGGGCCGCTGCTCGCAGTGGTGTCGCTGAGCTTCATCCTCGCGATCGCGGACATCGCGCGCTGGCTCTCGACGCGCAAGGAGCTCAGCGTGACGCTCGCGGCGCTCAATGAAGGGAGCGAGGGGGACTCCTCGGCGCTCGTCGACGAGTCCTATCGCGCGGATGTGCGATCGGGAATCGTCCGGTGGGCGCTCGCGATCTTGGTCGTCGCGGGCTACTTCGCGTTCTACGCGTTGGTGGCCCTGCTCGGCCCCGCGCCGCGGTGACGGCGCGAGCGACCGGCCGCGATAGTCACGGCGCCGGCGTCGGAGATGGCGTCGGAGATGCCGTTGGCGTTGGTGACGGCGTTGGCTCCGCCGCCGGCTCCGCTGCGGGCTCTCTCGGCGGCTCGCGCACGATGGTGGGAACGCTTCCCTCTCGCCCGCGGCGGACGCACGCGTTGAAGCCCGACTCCAGGCCCGCGGGCGCGGTCGGGGTGGCCATCAAATCATGTCCGAAGCGGTTCCAGCGCATTCCGCAGCCGGCGCCGGGGAGGTTGGACCACCAGATCCACAGCGCGCGCCCCTTCACGTTCTGCAGAGGAACGGGCCCCCAGAAGCGCGAGTCGTAGCTGTTGTCGCGGTTGTCTCCCATCACGAACACGTGCCCTTGCGGGACGGTGTACTCCTCGGTCAGCCCGAAGCTGCGCGGCGGAGGGTCCGCGAAGTTCTCGCGCTGACGGAGGGTCAGGTACGAGAAGTTGCCGTGCCATTCGATATAGAGGCGCTGCTCTTCGCCGGCGCTTCCGCGGGGACGTCCGTCGCCGTCGTCGCCGGTCCAGTAGCCAACCTGGCAGCGCGAGAGCGGCCTCCCGTTGACCTCGATCACGCCGTCGGGATGGACGCGAATCCGGTCACCCGGCAGCCCGATCACGCGCTTGATGAAGTCCTTGCTCGGGTCCTGCGGGTAGACGAACACGACGATCTCGCCGCGCTCGGGCAGCCTTCCGCTGAACAAGCGCTTGTTCGTGAACGGAACGAGCGGGCCGTAGACGAACTTGTTGACGAAGATGTTGTCGCCCACGTTGAGCGTCGGATACATCGACGGCGAGGGGATCTTGAACGCTTCGACCACGAACGCGCGCACGCCCAGCGCGACGAGCACGGCGAACGCGATGGCTTCGACGTACTCGCGAGTGCTGCCCTTGCGCGCAGATCCGAGGTGCTTTTCGACCTGCGCGTCGAGCTCACGGAGCGCCGCGTCGATGTCCGCAGCTTTCTTCTTGGCGACCGCCTCGTCGAGCGCGGTGATCGCGGCCTCGACCTCTTTTTTGGACTCTTCTTTAGCCTTGGACTTCTTCAGCAGCTTGCGCGCTTCGTCTTGAAGGTCTCTCGCGTCGCTTTGCAGCGACCGCACGTCCTTCAAGATCCCCTTGCTGTCGCGGACCTTGTCTCGGACCGTGAGGACGACGACCTCGAGGATCGCGAACGTCAGCAGATACTGCCACGGCGCCGGTGGCTCGGCGAGCGCGCCTGCCGCCCACAGCCCCTGGAGGGTCGCCACGGACAGCGCCGCTGGCAGCACGAAAAACCAGAACGCGTTACCGAGACGATCTTTCAGATCTTCGCTCATCGATCACAGCTCCGAAAACGTTCGGCGAAGCGCGTCCGCGGCGCGTACGAGGAAAATGCTCACGTCACCTTCAAGATCGCAAGAAACGCCTCTTGAGGGATGTCCACAGAACCAACGGCCTTCATGCGCTTCTTCCCCTCTTTCTGCTTCTCGAGGAGCTTTCTCTTGCGGCTGATGTCTCCACCGTAGCACTTGGCGGTGACGTTCTTGCGCAGGGCGCTCAAGGTCTCGCGGGCGATGATCTTTCCTCCGATGGCTGCCTGGATGGCGACCTCGTACTGCTGTCGGTGGATCAGCTCTTTGAGCTTGGAGGCGAGGTCGCGCCCGCGACGGGCGGACTTTTCGCGGTCGATGATCACGCTGAGCGCGTCGACCTGCTCGCCGTTGACGAGCATGTCCACGCGCACGAGGTCGCCCTCGCGGTAGCCGATCAGCTCGTAGTCCATCGACGCGTAGCCCTTCGAGATGCCCTTCAAGCGATCGAAGAAGTCGAAGACGACCTCGTTCATCGGGATCTCGTAGCTAAGGATCACGCGCTCGGTGCCGGCGTATTGCATGCCGGTCTGCGTTCCACGGCGGTCCTGGCAGAGCTGCATGACGGCGCCCACCGCGAAGGACGGCGTGTGGATGGTGACCTTGAGAAACGGCTCTTCGATCGAGTCGACGCGGCCCAAGTCCGGCAGGCGCGAGGGGTTCTCGACCATGATCGGGTCGCCGTGCTTGAGGTTGACCTTGTAGACCACGCTCGGCGCGGTGGTGATCAGGTCCAGGTTGTACTCGCGCTCGAGGCGCTCTTGGATGATCTCCATGTGCAAGAGACCGAGAAATCCGCAGCGAAACCCGAATCCGAGCGCCTCGGACGTGTCGGGCTCGAACTGAAAGCTCGCGTCGTTGAGGCGGAGCTTGTCGAGCGCGTCGCGCAGCTGCGGGTAGTCCGCCGAGTCCGTGGGAAAGAACCCAGCGAACACCATCGGCTTCACTTCTTTGAACCCGCCGATCGCGTTGGTCGCACGCTTTCGTGCGTCAGTGACCGTGTCGCCGATCTTCGTGTCGTGCACCGACTTGATGTTTGCAGCGACGAAGCCCACCTCGCCGGGCCCGAGCTCGTCGATCGATCGGGCAAACGGCGTGAACACGCCCATCTCCACGACCTCGTACTCGCGCTGCGTGGCCATGAGGTAGATCTTGTCGCCCTTGCGAAGGCGCCCCTCCTTCACGCGGAGCATGATCACCGCGCCGCGGTAGCTGTCGTACCAGCTGTCGAACAAGAGAGCTCGCAGGGGCTTTTCGCTCACGTCCGAGGGCGGCGCAGGGATCCTCGCGATGACGGCCTCGAACAAGTCCTCGATGCCGATGCCCGTCTTGCCCGAGGCGGGGATGGCTCCGGCGCCGTCGAGGCCGATGATGTCTTGGATCTGGGCGCGGGTTCCATCGACGTCGGACGACGGGAGGTCGACCTTGTTGAGCACCGGGATCACCTCGAGGTTGTTCTCGAGAGCGAGGTAGACGTTTGCCAACGTCTGCGCCTCGACGCCCTGGGTCGTGTCGACGATGAGCAGCGCCCCTTCGCAGGCCGAGAGCGAGCGGGAAACCTCATAGGTGAAGTCCACGTGCCCGGGCGTGTCGATGATGTTGCACTGGTAGCGCTCGCCGTCTTTCGCTTTGTACTCGAGGCGGACGTGCTGGGCTTTGATGGTGATCCCGCGCTCGCGCTCGATGTCCATCTTGTCGAGCAGCTGGTCTTTGGCCTCGCGCTCGGTGACGGCGCCGGTAAACTCCATCAGGCGATCGGCCAGGGTGCTCTTGCCGTGGTCGATGTGCGCGATGATCGAAAAGTTGCGAATGCGCTTGGGGTCAGTGGCCATCGTATAACGCGCGAGCGTGTAGCAGAACTCTCGCAGCGAAGCGACGCCGGAGCCGAACTCTCTGCGCGAACAACCGTTTCGCCCGCGGATGGTTTCTCGCGGACGACGACGAAGCCCCCTGTGTACGCCGACCGCCGCCGACGGTTCGCTCAGCCCTTGCGGGGCGTGGTGCCGCTCGCGTCGAGCGTCAGCTGCCCAGGCAGCAAGTGCTCGTATTTGGCGAGGGCGAGCTCGATTCCCTCGCGGATGTACACCGCCACGGGAACCTTCGTGCGCTCGTGCAACAAGCGCAGCTTCTCGGCCTGCTCGGGCTCGATATAAACCGTGGTCGATACCTTCTTGCGGGCCATGGGTCTGCGGGGAGCTTCGGGGAGTGCTGCCGCTGGAACCGGAGGCGTCGACGCATATGTCGACGACGCTGGTGGCGGTGATGCGATCGCATCGACCGGTGCTGGTCGATGTGAAACCTCGTCACGGCCCGGATCGGCCGCGACAACGGCGGTCGAGACTGTAGTGCTCTTCTCGTCCACGTGTGTTGGCCTCCGCAAGGGGGAAACGTTGTTACCCTAGATGCCGCTACATGCAGTGTCAATCACATACGTTGTCATCACAACATATGGTCGTTGAATACTAGCAGGAATCCGACGCATCGCACGTGAAAACCAGTGGGTCATTTTGCTTCGTTTCGAGCGAACCACGAGACTGTGAATTCTGGTCGAATCTGCTTGCTTCGGGCGAGGCTGGGTCCCGAACGGGCGTAGTACGGACGTCGCACGGCTTGGACTGTCACAGGCTCGACAGTGAGCGATGGACTCTGACGGCTGATGCACATAGAACGCACAACGGAAGGTTCGAGAGACTCGTGACGATGACTGGGACGAGAAGGGCGCTGATCTGCGCGGGCATCGTTGTGGTGGGTCTGCTTGGATGCGGGCCCCCGAACAACAGCAATTCATCGACGCTCGCGACACCGAGGCAGGCGCGCGGCGACGGTCGACGCGTCGAGCCGATGCCCCACGAACCGTGCGTCGGGTCGGGGGGCGAGGAGACACGGATGGCGGTCGGCACCGACCGCCCCGTTCCTGTGGTCGAGGTGCGGCGTGCGGGGCGGCTGTTCTGCCGAGAGACCGACGCGAACTTCGACGGACGCGTCGACATCACGCGGTTCTTCGACGAGCAGGGGCGCGTTCGAAGGGTCGAGGACGACTACGACTTCGACGGTAAGGTCGACGTCGTCGCCCTCTATCGTGAGGGCGAGGTCACCGAAGATGTGCTCGACACCAACTTCGACGGACGGACAGACACCTGGCGCAACTACCGCGGCGGTCGCGTCGCGACGTCGATGCGGGACTCCAACTCGGACGGCGTCGTGGACCTCTGGGAGGACTTCGACGAGCGCGGCACGCTGGTGCGAACGCGCTCGGACGCCGACGGTGACGGTCAGCCCGACGCCGAAGACGGCGGCGCACGACCGGCTTCGGCCGACGCTTCGAGCAGCGCCACGCCTGCGTCCGCAGCGGACGCCATGACGCAACCGCCCACGACGCCCGCGGCCAGCGCGGACGGAGGTCAGCCGTGAAAGCACCACGCATCGCGCTCGCGTCGCTCGTCCTGCTCGCAATCGCCTGCGGCTCGCAGACCCAGAACCAGGCCCGGATGGTCGCCCGTCGGGCCAGCCGGATCGACACACAGCAGTCTCGCGAAGACCGCAGTCGCTGCGACGCCAATCAACCCGGCCGCACGATGAGCGAGTACGACACCAACTCCGACGGGATTCCCGACGTTCGCAAGGTGTACCAGGTGTCCGGCGAGGGGCTGGAGGTTCGTTCGACGCTCATTTGCCGCGAGGCAGACCTGGACCACAACGGCACCAAGGACCTGTTTCGCTTCTACAACTCCGAGGGCCGCACGATTCGCGAAGAAGAAGACCGCGACTTCGACGGGCACATCGACGTGATCTCCTTCTTCGATCGCGGCGAGGTCGTGCGGCGCGAGCTGGACACCAACCGCGACGGGCAGGTGGACATGCGCGTGTTCTACCGCGAGCGCCGCCCGTACCGAGCCGAGCGCGAGCTCAACAGCAACAACAGCCCTGACTTTCGCGCGGACTACTGGGAGTACTACGACGCGCGAGGCTCCGTCGTTCGTATGGGCTGGGACTACAACGGCGACGAGCGCGCGGACCAATGGGACCGCACGGACCGCGTGACGCCCAATATGCCTGCCGTTCCGGACGAGAGCGAGCAGACGTCCGCAGAGGGCGGAGCGCCCACAACGCAAGACGCGAGCGCGCCCCGCGGCTGAGCGCTCTCAGGGCTTGCTCGTCCCCTCGCGGCCGTAGCTGTCCTCGAGCCTCACGACGTCATCGAGCTCGGTCGTCGACACCTCGAAGATCTCGCAGTCGGTCACGGCGACCATGCGGTGGATCGTCCCAGGCGTGACGTGAAACGGCTCGCGCGCCCGCATGCGCTTGACCTCGACGTCGGGCGGAGCCCCGAGCTCGAGGTCCATCTCGCCGCTCTCGACCATGATGGTCTCGTCCTTGACGTTGTGAAACTGCCGCGACAGTCGGTGCCCAGCTTTGATGAAGAGGATCTTGCCGACGTAGCGGCTCGTCTCGGCCCATACGATCTCGTGGCCCCAAGGCTTTTCGACGCGTCTCATCAGTGTGTTTCTCGTGATGGTGTATGGTGCGCCCACGAGATGCAATGTCCGACGGCGAACGACTGCAGAAGGTACTAGCTCGCGGCGGAGTCGCGTCCCGACGCGAAGCCGAGAAGCTCATCACTGAGGGGAAGGTCACGGTCAACGGCGAGGTCGTCACGACGCTCGGCACGCGGGTCGATCCGACGCGGGACCGCGTCGAGGTCGAAGGCCGCGTCGTCGAGGCCGAAGAACGCGTGTACTACCTCTTTCACAAGCCGCGCGGCGTCGTCACGACGCTCGATGACCCCGAGGGGCGGCCGTCGATCGGCGAGTATGTAAAGGACATCACGGCGCGGGTGTTTCCTGTCGGACGGTTGGACTTTCACACCTCGGGCGCGTTGTTGCTCACCAACGATGGAGCGCTGGCCAACGCGCTGCTCCACCCCACCAAGTCCGTCGCGAAGACGTACGTCGCCAAGGTGCGCGGCGTCGTGTCCGACGAGCAAGCGCAGCGAATGCGCGACGGCGTCGAGCTCGCCCCGATCGGTGAAGAGCGAGGCGTCGAGCGGACGCGTCCGGCAGAAGTCGAGGTGCTGCGCTCGGCGCCGTCCGGCGAGGGCTCGCTCAACGAGGCGGGCACGACCTGGCTCGAGTTCACGCTGCGAGAGGGGCGCAATCGGCAGATTCACCGCATGTGCGAGGCCGTTGGGCTGTTCGTGATGCGCCTCGCGAGGATCTCGTTCGCCGGGATCACGCACGAGGGGCTGCGCGCAGGGCAGCTCCGCGAGCTCACCGCGGGCGAAGCGTCGCTGTTGCGCCGCACGTATCTCGACGCCGACGACGCTCTCGCGCGAAAGGGTCTTCGCGACGAGCGACCGCAGAAGAGCGAAGCGCGACCGGCGCCGAAGCGCGGCGACGCGAAGGGTGGCGCTCCGCGCAGAGCTCCGGCGAGCACATCGTCGAACGACAAAGCGAAGAGCGATCCCGCCAAGAGCCCGCGAGCCAACGCGAAGCGCGAGAACGCGCAGCGCGAAGCGCGAAAGGCAGCCGCGAAGAACCGCGGTCGCAGCTGAGCGTCCGTGAGTTTGTCTCGCTCGAGACACAATTCAGGTTGACAGAGACGACGCTCGCCCGTACAACACGCGCACTCCTGACGCAGGGTGGAGCAGCCTGGTAGCTCGTCGGGCTCATAACCCGAAGGTCATAGGTTCAAATCCTATCCCTGCAACCAATGCCGCGAGGCACGTAAACGCCGGATTCACGAAAGTGGGTCCGGCGTTTTTCGTTTCTCCGCCTCGATCAGGCTTCTCGGTAGAACAGTACGATCGAGATGCAGTGAAAGCGATCGTCGCTCGACTGAACGACGGCGCGATCGACGACCACGATGGGGCGAGGCTGGGCGCGGATCCATTCGGTCAACCGCTCGCCGAGCCGCTCGCGATCGCCTGCGACCGTCGCAGAAAAGACCTTCACGGCATCGAATTGCTCGCACGCCATGCGCTGATGGGAACCGTACCGTGCGCGCCGGACGATCGCTGCATTTTGCGCGAAGGCTCCGAGCGTCGAGGCGGCGCGACGCGTGAGTCAGGACGAAATCGGGATCGTCCCCTTCGTTTGCGGTTAGTACAGCACCCAGCGCGGCTCGATGCGGAGGCCTTCATCGCTCGGCGACACGAGGACGAAGTGCGCGGCGCGGTTCGGTTGTCCGCCGCTCGCGCGCTCGACGCCACGGTTCTCCGGAGCGTCACCGACGGAACCGGCTCCCACCACCGTGAGGCCATCGAGCGGACGAACGAAGGGGACGCCCGCTCCACCAGAGACGATGACGTCTGCAGTGTCGTCGCCGACGAGCACGAGCAGCTCGTCGTCGGTCAAGTGGAGCTCGAGCGGCGTCATGGGGTCCCGCGGCGAGCCGTACATCACCGCGAGCTCGGCGCCCGAGCCCAGCTCGACGCGAAAGACGTCGGGGAGGCGACGCAGGCGCGCGATGATCACTTCGCCGAGCTCTTCGCGGGTCTTTTCGAGACGGGCGAGCGCGGCGCGTTGCTGCTCGTCGCGCGGTGTGACGTCGCGGGTGGTGATCGTCGCGAGCGCCATGTCGGGCGTTCCGCGGGCGAGTCTGGCGCCGTGCTCTTGGAGGAGCTTCCACACCGCGAGCGGCGATTGTCCGCGATGGGCGATGCCGCCGGCGACGAACACGGCGGCCGCGCCAGCTTGCTTGCAGCCGACGAGCGTTGCTTCGAGCGCCTCGACGTTGGCCGCGATGTCCGCGAGCACGGCGATGGGTCCGTCGAAGCGCTCGGACTGTCTCTCTCCAGCAGCTTTCATGATTTGCGAGGGGAGGGACCCTGGCTCACTCGGGCTCGGCTGTCGAGCGCTCTTCTTGCTTGGTCACGATCTCGACTTTGGTCGCGCGCCGCGCGTCGCCTTCGCGCACGGTGAACGTCAGGCCCGACCACTCGACCACGGTTCCCGGAACGGGCACGCGCCCAGCTCGCTCCGCGAGAAACCCGCCGAGCGACGCGTAGCCCTCGTCCTCGGGAAACTCGACGCCGAGCTGATCGCCGAGCTCGCCGATCGGAATCGTCGCGGCCGCGACGTAGCGCCCCGCTCCTTGTTCGACGACGGGGAGCTCTTCGACGTCATCGTGCTCGTCGTGGATCTCGCCGACGAGCTGCTCGAGCAGGTCTTCGAGCGTGACGAGCCCGGCGACCGCGCCGAACTCGTCGATCACGACCGCCATGTGCGTGCGCCGCGCCTGCATGTCTCGCAAGAGCTGCATCGCAGGCTGGTTGGGCGGGACGTGGAGGACGGGCTTGCGGATCACCGACAGCAGCGTCGTTTTGATTTCGTGTGCCGGCATGCCCTTGGCGATCGCCGCTCCGACGTCGCGAAAGAGGTCCTTGACGTGGAGGATCCCGACGACGTTGTCGATCGCGCCGTCGTACACAGGGACGCGCGAGTGGGCCTCGTCGCCGACCTTGACGAGCGCTTCGATGATGTTGGTGCGCGCGGGCAGGGCGTGCATCTTGGTGCGGGGCACCATGATGTCGCGCACGGCGATGTCCTTGAACTCGAGGACGTTCTGCAGCATTTCGCCGCGGCGGGGGTCGAGGGCCCCTGCGCTCTCGGCGGCCTCGACGACGTACTCGACCTCGCGCTCGGTCAGGCTCTTGATGGCGTCGTCGGGGTCGGTCTCTCGCGCGCGTCGCGCGGCGATGCGGGCGAGGGCGGCGATGGGCGCGGCGATCGGCGCCATCAGGTACTCGACGGGGCGGATTACGCGGAGCCCCCACGGCGCGATGGCGTCGGCGCGGGCGCGGCCGACGGACGCGAACGCCTCGACGATGGCCGCCCACGTGACGATGAACGCCAGCAGCGCTCCCGCGATCGCGAGCGGGCTGGTGCGCGCCCCGAGCGCGCTGGTCAGGAGCTGCGAGGCGATCACGAGCATCGCGATTCGAAACGTCAGCCAGCGAGACAGAAGCGCGTGTGGGTCCGCGAGGTAGCGCACGATGTGGCGAGCTCGAGACGCGCCGAGCTCGTCGGCGAGCGCGCGAAGCCGTGGCTCGGGCATGCTCGCGATGGCCGCCTCAGCTCCCGCCACGAAGGACCCCGCGAGGACGCACAGGAGTGCTCCGATAAGTGATGCCCAAGGGCTCATGACAGTGAACGACAACTCGACCGGTCCGCCGCAACCGAGGAACGGCGACGCGACGCGACGCCCGTCCAGCGCAACCGAACGACAGAAGGACAATATCATTGCTGATGCCGCGGAGCGAGCGGCGGTCGGGAGCGCGGCTCGATGGTCGTGACAGATAACGTCACAGTCTCACCGCTTCGGTGTGGCTAGCGCTTGCCGACGGTGATGCGCGCGGGTAGAGAACGAGAGCGCTGTCGTGCTTCTCTCGCTGCAGGTAAGGGACCTCGCTATCATCGACGCGACCGAGGTGAGCTTCGGTCCGGGGATGAATGTCGTGACCGGTGAAACCGGCGCGGGCAAGTCGATCTTGATCGACGCGCTCTTGCTGGCGCTCGGGGGCCGCGCCACGCCCGATATGGTTCGCGCGGGGGCGTCCCAAGCGGAGGTGTGCGCGTTGTTCGACCTCGAGGCGATGCCCGAGGTGCGCGCCAGGCTCGCAGACGCGGGCATCGAGTGTGACGAGCGCGAGCTCGTCGTGCGCCGAGTGGTTGCGTCCGACAAGAACGGCAGCGGTCGGTCGCGCGCGTATCTCAACGGCAGGCTCGTGTCGCTGACGCAGCTCGCGCAGCTGACCGCGGGCCTCGGCGACGTGACCTCGCAACACGAGGCGCAATCGCTGACCGATCCGACGACGCACCTCGCGTTGCTCGACTCCTCGGCGCACCTGGAATCGTTGCGACTCGAGGTGGCGACGGCGCAGTCGGCCTACTCCGAGGCGAGCGCTCAGCTCGAGTCACTCTTGCGCGAGCTGCGGCAGCGGACCGATCGCGAGGATCTGCTTCGCTTTCAGCTGAAGGAGATCGACGATCTGCCCATGGCTGTGGGGGACGAGGCGCTCTGGGTCTCCGAGCGTGATCGGCTCAAGCACGCAACGAAGCTCGCCGACGGCGCCGCGGAGGCCGAAGACGTCCTCTATGCGCGCGACGGGGCCGCGGTCGATCTGTTGGGCTCGGTGCTCAGCGTGCTCGAGGACCTGTCGAAGCTCGACGCGGAGCTCGTTCCGGTGGTCGAGCTCGTCGAGAGCGCCAAGGCGCAGGTCGACGAGGCGGCGCGGACCTTGGGGCGCTACGCGCGCTCGGTGCAGAGCGACCCCGAGCGGCTGAGTGATCTCGAGGATCGCCTGCAAAAACTCTCGCGATTGAAGCGCAAATTCGGCGGCAGCATCGAGTCGATCCTCGAGCACCGACGCAAGGTCAAAGAAGAGATCGAGAATCTCGAGCAGGGAGAATCCCGCGTGGCCGAGCTCGAGCGCGTGTCTGAGTCCGCGCGGACGAAGGCCGGGAGCGTGGCGCGACGTCTGTCGAGCGCTCGAAAGGCCGCAGCCAACGCGCTCGGCGATTCGATCTCGCGCGAGCTCACGTCGCTCGGCATGGGCGGCGCGCGGGTGGTCGTGGACGTGACGTTGACCTCGCCGTCTTCTGGTGAGCTCGCGATCGACGGCGTCAGGCTGCTGCCGACGGGCATCGATCGCGTCGAGTTCTTGATCGCGCCGAACAAGGGCGAAGAGCCCAAGCCGCTGCGCAAGATCGCCTCGGGCGGCGAGCTGTCGCGCGCGCTGCTCGCCATCAAGCGAGTGCTCACCGAAGTGGGCTCGGCGGGGCTGTACGTCTTCGACGAGGTCGACACGGGCGTCGGCGGCGCGGTCGCCGAGGTGATCGGGCAGAAGCTGCGGGCGATTTCCCGGCGCAATCAGACGCTGGTCATCACGCACCTGCCGCAGATCGCCGCGTATGCTGACCGGCACTACGTCGTGAGCAAGCGCGTCGAGGGCGAGCGCACGGTGAGCGAAGTTCGGCCACTCAACGACGGTGAGCGCACCGAAGAGATCGCTCGTATGCTGGGCGGGCTTCGCGTGACCGATCGCACGCGCGCCGCGGCGGCCGAGATGATTCGCACCGCGGCGAGCCCCTGAGCAGGGAACCGGATTTCGGTTCGAAAATGCACATCCGCAGGAAAATCAGTAGCGGCGTCAACACCCAAGCGGCACCACGCTCGCCTCAC
>LNFM01002940.1_pt1 | contig 35844 bp, 28 predicted proteins | sample 596031 | NCBI WGS metagenome assembly LNFM01 (sample SAMN04254537, study PRJNA301005) | activated carbon metagenome | isolation source: dual media filters at the Ann Arbor, Michigan drinking water treatment plant | place: USA: Ann Arbor | reverse complement strand
ACGCGCTGTCGCGCTGGATGCTGCAGCAGGTGAACCAGCGCGATGCCGAGTCCGCCATCTTCTATTTCCACCCCTGGGAAATCGACGCCGACCAACCCCGAATTCCCGGCATCGACCTGAAGACGCGCTTTCGCCACTACGTGAACATCGGCCGCACCGAACAGCGCTTGGCGCGCCTTCTGGACGATTTCCGCTGGGGCCGCATGGACGACATCTTCTTGAAGGAACGTGCACACGTTCGTTTGGCCGAGGTGCCCGTTGTCTGAGCCGCGATCGATTGGTGCGGGCCCGATTTTGATCACGTCCCGTTGACCAGGGCGCTGAGCAGTCATGGGCAATGTCCTTTTCCTGGCGCATCGCATGCCATATCCGCCCAATAAGGGCGACAAGGTGCGCTCGTATCACCTGTTGCGGCACCTTCAGCAGCATCACAGGGTGTTTCTGGGGACGTTTATCGACACCCACGACGACGATGAGCACCTGCCTGCCTTGAAGGAGCTCTGCCCGGACTTGCACGTGGAGCGAATCAACCCCAAGGTGTCGAAGTACCTCAGCCTGGCTGGGCTGATCAGGCGTGAGGCGCTCACTATTGCGTTTTACCGAAATGCCGGAATGCGCAGCTGGGTTCAAAGAACGCAGGCGAAACACGGCTTTCAGGCTAGCTTGGTCTTCACGTCCGCCATGGCGCAATACGCCGAGCCCCTGCTGGCTCAAACGCCCATGGTGGTGGACTTCGTCGACGTCGACTCCGTCAAGTGGCGTGACTACGCGCCCGCGCATCGTTGGCCAATCTCCTGGATATATCAACGCGAGGCGAATCGGTTGTTCTCTGCCGAAAAGGCCATCGCGCGCCTGGCCAGGCGTTCTTTTTTCGTGACGCCCGGTGAATCCGCCTTGTTCAGATCGTTGGCCCCGGAGGCTTCGGAAAGCGTTGAAACGCTGAGCAATGGTGTGGACGCTGAATACTTCTCCTCCAAGCCGGATCGCCTCAACCCGTTTCTGGAAGAGGAGAAGGCCATCGTGTTCGTGGGTGCAATGGACTATTGGCCCAACGTCGATGGTGTCAAATGGTTTGCAAGCACCGTCATGCCACAGGTGCGAGCCCGTTGGCCACGGGCCTGCTTTCATATCGTTGGCCGCAACCCGTCAAAAGAGGTCCTGGCACTGGCCAGCGACAGCGTCAGGATTTCCGGGACTGTGCCTGACGTTCGTCCTTACCTCCAGTTCGCGAGTGCAGTGGTCGTGCCTTTGCGGGTTGCCCGTGGAGTGCAAAACAAGATACTCGAGGCCATGGCCATGGCACAACCGGTCATCACGGTACCGGCTTGTGCTGAGGCGATTGGGGCCTCCGAAGAACAGGGCGTGTTGGAGGCGAGCACATCTCCTGCCTTCCTCGCATCGCTGAACGCGTTGCTGGAGAACACCGATGCCGCAATGGCCCTTGGCCGAGCGGCGCGTGCACATGTGTGCGGGCGTTTCCGCTGGGCGGACCACATGAAAGGCCTCGACGCCTACTTCCTTCACACCACAGGAGCCAGAGCATGACGAGTTCAAGGCGCACAGTTGCAATGCCGACGCACTGGCGATGGCCCTTGGCGGCTTTGGTGGTGCTGCTCGTTTCCATCCTGGCGCTGTACGCCCAAACGGCCCGTGGCATGGCCACGATCTGGTCGGCTTCCGATACATATGCCCATGGCTACGTCGTTCCCTTCATCACGCTCTGGCTGATCTGGCGCATACGCCATTCACTTGCCGTTCTTGTTCCGCGGCCCTCGCCATCGGCTTGGATACTCATGCTTGGCGCTGCCAGTCTTTGGCTTGCAGGCGATCTGGTTGCGGTGAACGCAGTGACCCACTTCTCGCTGGTCTTGCTGTTGGTGCTTGCCGTGCCCGCCATTCTGGGTTGGTCGGTGGCTCTGGCCATGGCGTTTCCGCTCGGCTTCCTGTTTTTCGCAGTGCCCATCGGCGACTTCATGTTGCCCCAGTTGATGGAATGGACGGCCGACTTCACCGTTCTTGCACTTCGCCTGAGTGGTATCCCCGTGTACCGCGAAGGCCTGCAGTTCATCATCCCGTCGGGCGCGTGGTCTGTGGTGGAAGCCTGCAGTGGCATCCGCTACATGATCGCCTCGGTCACTGTGGGCTGTCTGTTTGCCTACCTCAGCTACACGAGTCTCACCAAGCGGTTCATCTTTGTGGGGGTGGCCATTCTGGTGCCGCTGGTGGCCAACTGGTTGCGCGCCTACATGATCGTGATGATCGGCCACCTCTCGGGCAACGAGCTGGCCACGGGTGTGGACCACCTCATCTACGGGTGGGTGTTCTTCGGCGTGGTGATCGTGTTCATGTTGTTCATCGGAGCCCGCTGGGCCGACGCGCCTGCTCCAGCCGACGGCCCTTTGACGCCGATTGCATCCAACGAAGCAGCACCTCGCGGCAAATCCGCAGCCGTAGCGGCCTTGGCGGCGCTGTTGATCGTCGCTTCTCCGCATTTGCTCGAACGCCTGTTGGCGGTCGGCACCAACACCAACGCTGTGGCACTGAATGCACCAGCGGCGCAATCACCATGGCAGAGCGCCACCTCCCCACCCAGTGACTGGGTCCCCGCGTTCAAATTCCCGTCAGCCACCAGCCGTCTCGGCTTCACCGGTCCGAAGGGTGAAGCCGTCGGCTTGCACCTCAGCTACTACCGCGACCAGGACTACGAACGCAAGCTTGTGACTTCGGTCAACGTGTTGGTGATTAGCGACGACAAGCAGTGGTCCCAGGTTTCGGGCGGCAGCGCCACCACCCAGCTGGCCGGCCAGCCGCTCACCGTGGCCGCCGCCACGCTGCGCAACCAGGCCGGTGGCCTGACTGCGAGCAGCCAGCGCCTGCAGGTCTGGCGCTTCTACTGGGTCAACAACCGCTTCACGGCGAGCGACCCATTGGCCAAAATACAGGGAGCCTTGAGCCGGATCACGGGGCAGGGCGACGACGGAGCCATTGTGGTCATCTACACCCCGCTCGATCCCCAGCGCACCGATGCCGACGCCCGCGCGGCTGCCACGGCCGTGCTGCAAGACTTCATGCAGAGCCACGGCAGCGCCATTGAAGCTGCCTTGAACACCACGCTAGGGGCGCCCTGAATGTGCGGCATCTCCGGCTTGTTCGACACACAGGGCACGCGCGACTTTGACCGCGCCCTGGCCGCGCGCATCAACAACATTCAGGCCCACCGCGGCCCCGACGAAGACGACCTGCACTTCGAACCCGGCCTGGCCCTGGGCCACCGGCGCCTGTCCGTCATTGACCTCGCCACCGGCCAGCAGCCGCTGTTCAACGAAGACGGCAGCGTGGGCATCGTCTTCAACGGCGAGATCTACAACTTTGAAGAGCTCATGCCCGAGCTGCAGGCGCTGGGCCACACCTTCAAGACGCGCAGCGACACCGAGGTGATCGTGCACGCCTGGGAAGCCTGGGGCCCCGAGTGCGTGCACCGCCTGCGCGGCATGTTTGCCTTTGCCCTGTGGGACCGCAACCAGCAAACCCTGTTTCTCGCGCGCGACCGTATGGGCGTGAAACCCATGCACTACGCCTGGCTGGCTGATGGCACGTTCATCTTCGGCTCCGAGCTGAAGGTGATCACCGCGCACCCCGGCTTTGCGCGCGACATCGACCCACTCGCGGTGGAAGACTACTTCTCTTTCGGCTACGTGCCCGACCCGCGTTGCATCTACCGCAACGCACACAAGCTGCCGTCTGCCCACACGCTCACCCTGCGCCGGGGCGACGCCACGCAAGCCCAGCCCGTGCCGTACTGGGACGTGCACTTTTCCAACGACAACCCCATCAACCAGGCCGACGCCGAAGTCGAGCTCCGCGACCGCGTGCGCGAATCCGTGAAGCTGCGCCTGAAAGCCGATGTACCACTGGGCGCATTTCTTTCGGGTGGGGTCGATTCGAGCGCCGTGGTCGCCACCATGGCCGGCCTCTCCACCACGCCGGTGCACACCTGCGCCATCGGGTTCGACGACCCGCGTTTCAACGAGTCCGCCTTTGCCCAGCAGGTGGCCGACCGCTACCAGACCGACCACCGCCTGGAAGTGGTGAAGAGCGACGACTTCGACCTCATCGATACCCTGGCCTGGCTCTACGACGAACCCTACGCCGACAGCTCCGCCATTCCCACCTACCGCGTGTGCCAGATGGCGCGCAAACACGTGACCGTGGCGCTCTCGGGCGACGGCGGCGACGAAAGCCTGGGCGGCTACCGGCGCTACCGCATGCACCTGGGCGAAGAGAGCGTGCGCAGCCGATTGCCGCACGGCCTGCGCGGCTCGCTGTTTGGCTCGCTGGGCCATCTCTACCCCAAGGCCGACTGGGCGCCGCGCATGTTCCGCGCCAAGACCACGTTCCAGGCCATGGCCATGGACTCGGTGCAGGCCTACCACCACAGCATGTCGCACCTGCGGGCCGACCAGCGCCAGCGCCTGTTTTCGCCCGCTTTCCAGAAGAGCCTGGGCGGCTACAACTCACTCACCGTGTTCCGCGGCCACGCGGAGCGCGCCAACACCGAAGACCCGCTGGCGCTCATTCAATACCTGGACTACAAAACCTGGCTGGTCGGCGACATCAACACCAAGGTGGACCGCGCCAGCATGGCGCACTCACTCGAGGTGCGCGAGCCGCTCATGGACCACCAGCTCATCGAATGGCTGGCCACGCTGCCCAGCAGCCTCAAAATCAACGGCGGCGAAGGCAAGTACGTTTTCAAGAAAGCCTTTGAGCCACTGCTGCCCAACGACATCCTGTACCGCCCCAAAATGGGTTTTTCGGTGCCACTGGCGAGCTGGCTGCGCGGGTCGCTGCGCCAGCGCATGGAACAGTCGGTACTCAGCGAGCGCATGCTCGCCTCGGGCTTTTTCAACGCCGAGGCGCTGCGCCTGCTGGTCAAGCAACACCTCGGCGCGCAACACGACCACTCAACCGCGCTGTGGATGCTGATCATGTTCGATGCTTTTTTGCGGCTTTAAGAGATATTTACTGATGCAGTAAGTAACTTGTCTCGAAATATTTTAAGAATCATGACAACCTTTGCACAGAAATTAAAAAATCGGTTTTATAGCATTGAAGAGCATCCGTATATGTTGTTCGAAGATACAATTGAAGCTATTCTGAAACCAGGTGAGGTGCTGCTTGATGCAGGTTGTGGAAGAACTGCACCAGTTTTAAAAAAATATCAACATGTGGCAGGGAAGCTAATCGGAGTAGATCTTGTTGATCCTAGGGATGTAGACAGTGGAATGGATTATTTTCAAGCCAATTTGGATGCCATCCCTGTCGAAGATGGCAGTGTGGATGTGGTGATTTCCAGAAGCGTCTTCGAGCATCTGACAGATCCGGAGTCAGTCTACAGAGAGATTTCACGTGTTTTGCGTCCTGGTGGCACCCTTATTTTCCTAACTGCAAATATTTATGACTACGGCACTTTGTTAGCCCGCCTGACCCCCAATAAATTTCACTCGAAAATCGTTAAATATGTAGAAGGGCGCGACGAGGAAGATACATTTCCGACTGCTTATAAGACAAATTCACGCGGCGATGTGAATCGACTTGCAAGTTCCAATGGGCTAGAGGTGAAGAAATTTGAATATCTTGGACAGTATCCAAGTTACTTCATGTTTAACGGGATTTTGTTTTTCCTTGCTATAGGCTATGAGCGCCTGACCAGGCTAAAAATGCTAGCTTTCCTCAGGGGTTGGATCATGGTGACTTTGGAAAAGCCTGTGCATGAAGCATGAGGCGAATTCTGTAATTGCCGCGGGAGCAGGCGCATCTAAGAGCCGCGTGTTGCACGTGGTTTACAGCTTCTCCATTGGTGGTCTGGAAAACGTGATCGTGCAGCTGATCAACCGCCTGCCTGCCGAGCGGTTCGAGCATGTTGTGTTGTCGCTCACCACCATCGGCGATTTCAAGAATCGCATCACGCAGCCCGGCGTGCGCTTTATCGAGCTGAACAAGCCACCCGGCCACGCCGTGCCGCTGTACCCGCGCATCTACAAGCTGCTGCGCGAGCTGCGCCCCGATGTGCTGCACACCTGCAACTTTGCATCGCTGGAGCTTGTACCCCTGGGCTGGCTCGCCCGCGTTCCCCTGCGCCTCCACGCCGAGCACGGCTGGGACTCGCACGATCGCAATGGGCAAAACCTGCGGTACCAGCGCGTGCGTCGTTTTTATCGCCCGTTTGTCAGCCACTTCGTGGCGGTGTCCAAAGAGATTGACGATTACTTGGGTAGCGCCATCCGCGTGCCTGCAGCGCGCCGCAGCCTGATCGCAAACGGCGTCGACACAGCCCTTTTTTCGCCCGCTGCCAGCCAACGCCTGCCCGTGCTTGGGTTCCCGTTCGAGCCCGGCAAGCACTGGCTCATGGGCACCGTGGGCCGCCTGCAAACCGTGAAAAACCAGCCGCTGCTGGCGCGAGCATTTGTGCGGCTGCTTAGAGATCACCCAAAAGCCGCTGAACGCATGCGGCTGGTGATCGTGGGCGATGGCCCATTGCGAGCGGAGGTGGAGGCCATCCTCAGCGCTGCCAGCCTGTCGCATCTGGCCTGGCTCCCCGGCGCCCGCAACGATGTGCCAGAGGTCTTGCGCATGCTCGATGTATTTGTGCTGCCCTCGCAGGCCGAAGGCACTTCATGCACCCTGCAAGAGGCTATGGCCAGCGGCTTGCCGGTGGTGGCCACCGCGGTGGGGGGCAACTCCGATCTCGTGCACGTTGGCCGCACCGGTCTCCTGGTTCCGTCTGACGACGAGTCCGCGCTGGCAGACGCCCTGGCCTGTTTGTGGGAGGCACCGGCGGAAGCTAGAACCATGGGCGCCGCCGGCCGCGAGATCGCCGTGCAAACCTTTGGGCTCGAGGCCATGGTCAGCGCCTATCAGGCATTGCTCGGAGCCGCCAGGTGACAGCGCCAGAGAGTCCTAAAACCTCGCTGCTTCGCGGCGCCGCCTGGACGGTCGGTACCCGCTGGGGCATCAAGGCTGTCGCCTTCCTCAACACCGTGATCATGGCCCGGCTGCTTTTGCCGGCCGACTACGGCGTGGTTGCCATGGCCATGTTGGTGGTTGGGCTCATTCAGGCCATGATGGATTTCGGCGCGGCAATCGCCATCGTGCGCAAAGAGACGGTGAGCGACGATTTTGTGAACTCGGCCTGGACCCTGCGCCTGCTCCAAAGCCTGGGAATAGCGCTGCTGCTGGTGGCCGTGTCGTGGGCCGCCGCTGCTTCCTTTGAGGAGCCGCGCGTGCTGGCGGTCCTCTGGGTGCTGGCGCTCGGCCTGGTGGTGCAAGGCTATACCAACATCGGCCTTGTATTGGCCCAGAAGTCGTTTAACTTTTCGGTGGATTTCAAGGTCAGGGTGGTCTCCAAAGTCATCAGCGTGGCGGTGGCTCTGGGCCTCGTAATTTGGCTGCGCGATTACCGGGCTTTGGTGGTCGGCATGTTGATCGGTTTTGCGAGCGAGTGCATGTTGAGCTACCTGTGGCACCCTTACCGCCCGCGCTGGTGTGTGAAATACATTCCCGAGATATGGCACATCACCAAGTGGCTGATGCTAACCAACATGGGCAATTACACGCTCCTAAAGGTCGATGACCTAGTGGCCTCCAAGCTATTCTCTACGAGCCAGTTCGGTGCCTTCACCATGGGCAAAGAATTAGGTCTCTTACCCGTTAGCGAAGTGGGTCCCGCCATAGTCCGCTCCATCTTGCCGGTGTTGTCGTCTATTCAAGGCGACAGAGCTCGAACTCGCTCGGCCATCATCAAAACCGTGGCCGCTGCGAACACCCTCACCCTGCCCATCGGTTTTGGCGTGGCAGCCTTGGGGCCCTTGGTCACCGCTGTTGTGTTGGGGCCCAACTGGCTAGAGGCGGCGCCCTTTGTCGTGCTCTTTGCACTGGCGAGCTCTGTGAAATTCATGTTGGAACCACTGGAAAGCTTGTTGATACTCGACGGCCACACTCGATCTTTGGGAACTGTGGTCTGGATGCAGGCCCTCGCGCTTGGTCTGGCCATTTGGTGGCTTATGCCCATGCTGGGCATGGTGGGGCTGGCCTGGGCCCGCCTGCTGTCCGTCTGCTTCAGCTCGTTGTTGGTGACCTACTTCGCCTGGTCGTTGTGCCAGGTCTCCCCGCGAGCCGTTTTCATGGCCGTGGCGCGGTCGCTGAGCGGGTCGGCACTCATGTATCTGCTGGTCACCACCGCCTTGCAAAGCCTGCCAGGTGGCGATGTGCTTCGGCTCTTGCTGGCCGTGGCATTGGGCGCTGCCTTCTTTACCGCATGGTCTCTGTTGAGCTGGTGGCTGGCTGGCCGCCCCGAAGGCTTGGAATCCACCATGCTCGATCTGCTCAAGTCGCAGATGCGCAAGCGCGCCAACGCAGGGCTTCCATGATTTTGCGGCCCGCAACCCCAAATAGTTCCGCGAAACCGACCGCCGTGGGCTGGCAGGCTCCGTGGCTTTGTTAGGCTTACACGCACTTGTAAGCGCAGTCGCATTCAACGGCTTGTCGCACGGCCAGCGCAAACACCTCAGGGAGTGACAACACATGCTCAAAGTGATGACCGTCTTCGGCACCCGCCCCGAAGCCATCAAGATGGCGCCGCTGGTCAAGGGCCTGCAGGCCCGGCCCGATCGCTTCGAAACGGTGGTCTGCGTCACCGCGCAACACCGCGAAATGCTTGATCAGGTGCTCAAACTGTTCGAGATCGTGCCCGAGCACGATCTCAACATCATGAAGCCCGGGCAAGACCTGTTCGACATCACCGCCAACATCCTCACCGGGCTCAAGCCCGTGCTCGCCGCCGAGCGGCCTGACTGGGTGCTCGTTCATGGCGACACCACCACCACCCTGTCCGCCAGCCTGGCCGCATTTTATTCGCAGATCCGGGTGGGCCATGTGGAAGCCGGGCTGCGCACCGGCAACAATCGCGCCCCGTTCCCTGAAGAGATCAACCGTCGACTCACCGGCAGCCTTGCCGACCTGCATTTCTCCCCCACCCCGGTGGCGCAGGCCAATCTGCTACGCGAAGGCGTCAACCCGGCCCATATCGTGGTCACCGGCAACACCGTGATCGACGCCTTGCTCGCCGTGGTCCACAAGCTGCGCCACGATGCCGCTGCCCAGCGCGAACTGGGCGAGCGCTTCGCCTTTCTGGATCCAGCCAAGCGGCTGATTCTGGTCACCGGGCATCGGCGCGAAAACTTCGGCGAAGGCTTTCAAAACATCTGCGAAGCGCTGGCCGACATTGCCGCCGTCCAGCCCGATGTGGAAATCCTGTACCCGGTGCACCTCAACCCCAACGTGCGCAGCCCGGTGCAAGAAATCCTGGCCGCGCGCCATCTAAGCAATGTGCACCTGATCGACCCGGTCGATTACCTGCCGTTTGTGTATCTTATGGACCGCTCCTATCTCATCATCACCGACTCCGGCGGCGTGCAGGAAGAGGCACCTTCGCTGGGCAAGCCGGTGCTGGTGATGCGCGAAACCACCGAGCGGCCGGAAGCGGTGGAGGCGGGCACCGTGCGGCTGGTAGGCACTTCGCGCGAGGCGATCGTGCGCGAAGCTCAGCGCCTGTTGACCGGCGGGGCAGCCTATGCCGCCATGTCGCACGCCCACAACCCCTATGGCGACGGCCACGCGGTCGATTGCATCATTGAAGCTTTGTTGAACGAAAAAGAGAAGATTTAATATGGCACGCGAAATACAAAAAATTATCGTCATGGGCTTGGGCTACATCGGCCTGCCCACCGCCTCCATGCTCGCCACCAAGGGCCACCAGGTGCTGGGGGTCGATGTGAACCAGAAGGCGGTAGACACCATCAACTCCGGCCGCATTCACATCGTCGAGCCCGATCTCGACATTCTGGTGCGGTCGGCTGTGAATAGCGGCAACCTGAGAGCGGCCATGGAGCCGGAAGAGGGCGACACCTTCATTCTTGCAGTGCCCACGCCTTTTATGGGAATTGAAGGCAACCCCAAGGCGCCCGATCTGAGCTACATTGAAGCGGCCACCCGCGCCATTGCGCCGCACCTGCGCGAAGACAACCTGGTCATCCTCGAATCCACCTCGCCGGTGGGCACCACCGAGGTGGTGGAGCGCATCATTGGCGAGCTGCGGCCCGAGCTGGCGGGCAAGGTGCACACCGCGCATTGCCCCGAGCGCGTGTTGCCCGGCCACATCCTGCGCGAGCTCGTGGACAACGACCGCATCATCGGCGGCACCACCAAGGCCGCGGTGGCCAAGGCCAAGGCGCTCTACAAAACCTTTTGCAATGGCGCCATTTTGGAAACCGACAGCCGCACCGCCGAGCTTTCCAAGCTGGTGGAGAACTCGTTTCGCGACGTCAACATCGCCTTTGCCAACGAGCTGTCCATCATCTGTGACCGCCTGGGCATCAACGTGTGGGAAACCATTGCGCTGGCCAACCGCCACCCACGCGTGAATATTCTGCAGCCCGGCCCCGGCGTGGGTGGTCACTGCATTGCGGTAGACCCATGGTTCATCGTTTCCAGCGCGCCAGAAGAAGCGCGCCTGATCCGCACCGCCCGCGAGGTCAACGACAACAAGCCGCAGTGGGTGATTCAAAAAGTGCTTGCCAAGGCGCAGCGCTTTAAAGACCCGGTAATCGGCTGCCTTGGCCTGGCCTTTAAGGCCAACATTGACGACCTGCGCGAGTCGCCCTCCATGGACATCGTGAAACACCTCATTCAGTCTGGCATTGGCAAGGTGATGGCCTGCGAGCCAAATGTGCAGCAGGACAAGGCGCCGTTTCCCTTGTACGAGCTCAAAGACGTGTTGAAAGAAGCCGACATTTTGCTTCTGCTAGTCGATCACACCGAATTCACCGAAATCGACCCCCAGGTGATTAAGGACAAGGTTGTGATTGATACCAAGGGCGTGCTCCGCTGAATGGGAAATACAGCTAGGGAATCTAAATGAAAGAAGGCCTATTATTTGCCGTTGAACTGCTGGCCATGTTGCTGCTGTTGCTCAAGGTTATCAAGCCGTCGAAAAACGAAGATAATGCCGATTTGGGCGTTTTTAATTACATCGAAGAGCGACCGCAGGCACCTGCGATAAAGCGGGAGGGGCGCCCTCGTGCGTGATCTTGTCGTTCTGGCGTTTGTGGTGCCTTACATCGCTCTCGCTTTCGCCAACCCGTTCGCAGGATATCTGCTTTGGGGTTGGGCTGGTCTGGTTGCATTGAATTACTATATTTTTGGGTTCATGCAGGGCGTGCCGTTTGTCCAGATCTTTGCAATTATCACCCTAGCTGGGTTGGTAATGGGTCGTAGCAAGGAATCTTTGCGATTCCCAAGCAACTCGACAGCTTGGTGGATGGTGATATTCGTGGCGCACGCCTTGTTATCTGCGTCTCTGGCCTATCCTGGACTCGATCGAAATTGGGAGCTATGGGGAAATATCGCCAAAACTGTGCTTTTTTGCTTGCTGATGCCAGTGCTAGCCAATAGTCGATTTCGCATACATGCGCTGGTTATCATGATTGCTATTGGAACAAGTTTCCATGGGGTGCTGGACGGGCTCAAGTTTTTAGCCAGTGGCGGTGCACACAAAGCTCAGGTGCTCGTCAAATTTGGTGACAACAACCACTTGGCCATGGTTCTGCTCATGGTGGTGCCACTACTCTACTACCTGTATCTTTATAGCAGCAGGGTGTTGGTACGCTGGAGCTTTGCCCTGACTATTCTATTGATAGTTTTGGCTGTGGTTGCTACCAATTCACGCGGAGGCCTCATTGGTCTCTTTGTAGTGGCTGCGTGGCTGGTGTATCGAAGTCGGCGTCGCTTTGCCGGCAGTTTACTTATTGTTTGTTCTGCTGTTTTGGTGATTCAATTCGCGCCAGAAAGTTGGAGTGAGCGCATGGAAACGATACAAACGGCGAATGAAGATGAATCTTTCATGGGACGGGTTGTTGCTTGGAAGGTCAGCGCAGCCATCGCCCAGGAACACCCGTTTTTCGGTGGAGGACTGCGCGCAATACAATCATTTCCTGTGTGGCAAAAATTTGAGAATGCTCCAGGCTTGTTGGGATTTATCGAGAGTGACAGAGTGTTTTCTTACGGCCCCGCAGCTCATAGTATCTGGTTTGAAGTGTTGGGCGACCAAGGCTTTCTGGGTCTGTTTATTTTTATTGGGCTTATCGCGAACGCATTTTTTGTAGCTGGCAGAATACGAAAACTGGCCGCGGCCAATGGGCCTTGCGAGCGTTGGGCTTCTGATTTGGGAAATTTGCTCACCGTATCCATGATGGCTTACGCAGTCAGCGGATCTGCACTTAGCGCTGCCTATTTCGAGTTGCCTTATGTTTGTATGATGCTGCTCGAAACCGTCCGGCAGCAACAACTGCGGGTGGCTGCAATCCGACTGAAAGGCGTGTAAATACATGCTGCGTCCTGTCTTTCGCCAGCTTGGAGCCGGCAAGCTCACCATCTTGACCTTTCACAAGGTACCGAAGGTGGCTCACCCATTGGCGGGGGAAGAGGTGCCCCTGTCGAGCTTTGAGCGGGTGCTGAAACTGGCATTGCAAGCTTTCCAAATCTTGCCTCTTGCCGATGCGCTCGCCGCACTCAAAGCCGGTCGACTGCCTGCGGGCGCTGCCTGTATCACCTTCGACGACGGTTACCCAGACTGGCTGGGCGGGCCCATACCGCTACTCCAGAAACACCAGGCTCACGCCACGTTTTTCATAACCACCGGGCAGTTTCATGGCGAACCCATGTGGAACGAGCGTATCTTGTATGCGGTGGCCGCTGCCCCCCGCGATGCCAGGCCATTTCTGCTGCAAGACGTTGCTGCTCACCCCCTCTTGCTCGACACGCCTTCACACAAAAGCGAAACCATTAAGAAGCTGGACGCCTTGCTCAAATACCAGCCGCCCAACAAAAAAGCCCAGTTGCTGGCGCAGCTTGAGTCGCATGTGGGCGTGTCGCGCTCGCTAGCCCCCATGATGTCGGTCGCCGATCTTCGGTCGATTCATGCCATGGGCTTCGGTATCGGTGCCCATTCCGTCAGCCACCCCATTCTTTCCATGTGCACGCCCAAGCAGGCGCTGCAAGAAATTGCCGGGGCCCGGGAAGATCTGGAGTCCCTTATTCGGGCGCCTGTTTCTGCCTTCGCCTACCCCAATGGCATTCCAGATCGAGACTTCACCGCCGAGCACGTGGCCATGGTCAGGCAGGCCGGTTACTCCTGCGCACTCACCACGCAACGAGGTGTGGCCACCATCCACACCCCCGAGTTTCAAATTCCTCGCTTCACGCCATGGGGTCCAGAAACCCTGCGCATGGCATTGCAGCTGGCGCGCAACTTTAGGGAGCAACCGAAGCTCGTCGAAGAATCTAGCGGTGGCAAGCGCAAGGCCCTGATGGTGGCTTTTCACTTCCCTCCGCAAGCGGGCAGCAGCGGCATTTTGCGCACGCTCAATTTTGTGAAGTACCTACCGCGCAGTGGCTGGCAGTCCATTGTGTTGTCTGCCCACCCACGCGCCTATGTGGAGTGCCGCGAAGACCTGCTTAAGAGTATTCCGGCTGAAACCCGGGTGGTGCGTGCCCCGGCGCTGGATGCCGCCAAACACCTGAGCATGAAAGGCAAATATCCTGGCTGGTTAGCCCTGCCAGATCGGTGGGCCAGTTGGTGGCCGGGTGGTGTGGCGGCAGGCATGCGCCTCATTCGGGAGCAGAAGCCAGACGTGATCTGGAGCACCTACCCCATTGCCACAGCGCATCTCATTGCGTATTCCCTGGCCAGGCGCTCTGGGCTGCCTTGGATCGCCGATTTCCGGGATCCGATGATCAACGGAGGGTATCCATCCAACCGGCTTCAGCGTATGACTTGGCTGTGGCTTGAGGCTCGTGTGTTGCAGCAGGCCACTCGCTGCGTGTTCACCACCGAGCGGGCTGCGCATGTCTACCGCGCCCGCTATCCAGACCATGCTGCCAAGTGTGTGGTGATTGAAAATGGCTACGATGAGGAAGCATTTGAAGGGAACTCGCCAAACCGCCTGGCTGTGCCATTGGACAGCCTGCTGATGCTGCACAGCGGTATCATCTACCCGCAAGACCGGGATCCCAGTGCCTTCTTTCAAGCGATATCGCTATTGCTCAAGCAGGGAATTTTGGCCCGGGAGCGGTTGTGTATCCGGTTCCGGGCGCCCCAACATGTTGATGAACTGAAAGTCTTGGCAGAACGTTATGGCGTGGCCGATGTGGTGGACGTTGCACCTCCCATCCCCTACCGTCAAGCAATTGCTGAGATGATGGGGGCGAACCTGTTGCTGGTGTTTCAAGGTGGCAATTTCAACTCCCAGATACCCGCGAAGATCTACGAGTATTTGCGCAGCAGTCGTACTATTTTGGGTTTGGTCGATCCGAAAGGCGATACCGCCCGCAAGCTCGAAACCTTTCATGGTGTTGAACTGGTTGCCATCGATTCGGTAGAGAAAATCACACAGATGATATCGAAGCTTAACGCCGAATTCAAATCGTCGAGCCCCACTGAGACTTCAGATGCCAACATCGAACTGATCAAACGGTACTCGCGGGAAGCTCAGGCGCAGTTGTTAGCAGAAGTGCTCGAACTCGCTCGCGTGAGTACGCTGCTGGGTAGCCATAGGGAGCAGAGCGTTAGTCAACCATGAACCCACTGATCGTTCCACGAAAGATCGGCCTCCGCTTCTTGGTGGGTGAGTGGGCCGTGGGTATGTGGTACCCCCGTATGACCATCATTGAGCACGACGATCTTTTGTCGGTTGCAAGTCTGAAGCCTCCAGAGGCATATGGGTTGCTTCTGCAAAATGGGGCAGCTGGTGTTTTGTGCAGGAGGGTTGATGCGAACCACTTTGAAGTGGGCATCGGCCGCTATGGCCGTTGGTTGCGGTATGTGCGCACCCGCGAGGCCCATCACTTTATTGAAATCCAGCCCTCCTGGGATGTCTACTTTAGCCAGTTCACGGGTAAGTCTCGCCAGAATCTCCGACGAAGCGTAAAGCGGTTCAGTGAAAGACAGCAAGGGTGCAGCGGTGTCGAGTTGATTACTACACCAGCCGATATGGCGAGATTTCACCACGAGGCACTTTGTATCTCTGAAGAGACTTATCAGCATAAGCTCCTAAAGAGTGGTCTGCCCGCAGACAAGACCTTTGTTGTTCATTTGGAAAGGCTCGCCCGCGAGGGTAAGGCAAGGGGCTACTTGCTAAAAGATCGGGGGAGACCAGTTGCGTATGCATGGTGCAATCTGGTCGACGATGTCCTAAAGTACGAGATTGTTGGGTATCTTCCCGGGAGCGCGGACCTATCGCCAGGCACTGTTTTGCTCTATCACATCATTGAAGATGCCCATACAATTGCCAACTGTAAATTTCTGGATTTCGGACCCGGGGAGGCAGTCTACAAATCCATGTTTGCCAATCGAAAGGTGGAGTTTGTCGACGTGTATCTGTTTCGAATGAATGTGGTTAACGTGATGATGGTGTGTTTACACCGAAGCTTGGCGCTTGCAAATGAAGGCCTTGGGCGCTTGCTTGAAAAGATGGGCGTGAAGGCGCGGATCAAGCGTTTTATACGAGCAATCAGTTGAAGTTAGTAATTCGAGAGCTCTATGAAAACGAAGGTCTACTTCACCGTCGATACCGAAAACAGCATGGGCGGTGCCTGGTCCGACCCTCGGCTCTGGCCTGTACCTTCAGACCGTCGCATCCACTGCCGAATAGACGGCGTTGATCACGGCATAGGATGGATCTGCAACGAACTCAATAAGCGGCAATTCAAGGCCACGTTTTTCGCTGAGGTGTTCGCATCCCAGGTTTTCGGTGACGAAGACAGTAGGCGCTGGATGGGTTATCTCAAAGATCAAGGCCAAGACGTGCAGTTGCACACCCATCTCAACTTTCACTACTACGCGCAACAGCTTAAGCAGGGTAGCCCTGTCACAAGCCGCACAGACGATTTAGCGCGGCTGAATGCCGGCGAGCGCCGCGCTAAGCTTGCGCAGGCCTGCGACATTTTTGAGCGGCTATTACACGAGCGTCCGCGTGTATTCAGAGCGGGCAATTGGGCCTGTAGTCATGCTCTGCTAGCCGATCTACGGGAGCAAGATATTCGTCTCGATTCGAGCTATAACCACGTAATGAAAGGTAAGGGCTCCTTCGATGAGGCAGACTTGAGAATTAACACATTGCAGTACATAGGTGGAGTCTACGAGTTGCCTGTTACCCTTGCGCAGCAAACACTGCCCGAGCCCCATCTTCGTAACGGCCTTCGCCCATTAGACCCGACTTCCATGAGTAGTTTGGAGCTCAATGCTGCCTTGAAGCAGGCCGAGCAATCGGGCATGGAATATATGGTGTTTGTATTTCATTGCTTCAGCTTCGTTAAGAGTCGCGATGTGCAATATCAGCGCCTGCGACCTGATTCTGTGGTTATGAACCGCTTCACAACTCTTCTTGATTACCTCTCAGACCACAGCGATCGTTTCGAGGTGTCGACCTTGGGGCAGTTGGTCAACGAATTGGACGCCGGCAGACAGATGAACGATAGAGAGCCTTGCATTCCCCAGCTAGGTTTTCTAAAACCTCTGATGCGGAGAGCAGTTCAGGTTGTAAACCGGTTAATATAAATAAGGTTCATGGCGTTCATCGGCGATTGATCCATGCAAACCCGTCGTTTCGAACAACTAAGGTGCGGAACCAGATTTGTGCTTTCACCACGCGATCCCGCTTCAAACCGGCATTGATGATGCCCTTTTGCGACACAATATTTTCTGGCCGAGTTTCCATGTAAATACTGAGTTTACCTCTGTCTCGGAGCGTTCTTATCGTCTCATTGAGGGCTCGCGCATAAAGCCCTTTGTTGCGATGAAGCGGCGATGTTTCACAATGCCCAATCAAGACAGCATCGGAGGAAAGGCCAAGTACAGAGCGCTGCGGGCTATCATGTAAAACCGCTCCTACTGAAACAACTTCGGCGCCGAACGTGATCAAGTAAAGTTCATCGCTGATGCGAAGTTGGTCAATTATTCCTTGGAAGCCATTGGACTTTAATTGACCAAGTTGGGTGGCTGAGAGATCAGAGACTAGAACCGGCGGTGCAAAGAGATAGCCTTTAGGCCAGATACAATGGCTTCGTTCAAACTCTAAATTATCTGTAAATATTATACAGTTCCAACTTGAGAACACTGTTTTTCGAAACAGTATCTTCATCATGCCTGAGACGCCGTATTGTTTTCTCCATATCTTGATTTTTTTGAGGTGCAGAAAGAAATATTCGTGCCTATTTCGAGCAATAGTTACTATGCGTTTCCAAGATAGTGGTAGTCGAGGGATGGGCTTAAACATTTGTATCGTTTCGATAAAAATTTGAATATATTATAAGCTTCAAGTCTCTGCTTTTCATATTTTTAGTGGTGATGTAATGAATTTATGTGTTTTCATTAGGGGAATATGTTTCAGTGGTGGCGTGGATTCCTGGTTGTTTGGTGCCGGGTCAAAGTTGAACTTAATAATCATTCCCATCGATGATTTGAGCTTTAATATAATTGGATGGCCGTGATGCTCTTTGAATTTAGATGCTCTTGAGTTCAAGCTTTAAATAAATGGTGGTGGAGTTATTGTGACAAAATTCGAGTTGACCGAAGATGTTTCTGATGAGCTGTGTAGTGCTATGGAGGCTGCCAACCCAGTCGATTGTTATTGTACGCGTGCCTACCGTGATGCAGTCAATGCGTCTGGTAGAAGACCCTTGGCCCTGTTCATTACTTCCGAAAAAGATGTGAAATATGGATGCTTGGCAGAGTATTCCCAAGGCCGATTGAGTCGTGGGTTGCATATTCAATCTACACCTACGCAAGCGGATTGTTTATTCTGGAATGGCTTGCTGCGGGTTTGCAGAAAGCTACGTATCACTCATTTGAGTCTTGGCACTATCGGATCCGCTCCAGAAATTCCTAACCTTGACTTTCTTTTAAACGCTAGAAGCAGAGAGGAATACTGGGTAGACCTCACTGTCCCAGAGCTTGAAAGACTGCTCCGAAAACAGCAAAGAGTTGTCTATACCCGAGCCGCAGATACAGGTATGTTTATGCGCCAAGTGTCGGGTGCAGATGCTGTTTCCAGGCACCGGTTACTCACATCCAACTCCCTGGGGCGGCGACGGGAGCGTGGAGAGAACATCCCGCTCTTTGAGCAGAGTGAGATGCCTCTCGCACTCATAGAATCTGGGGCTGCTCAATTATTTGAGGCTGTATTGGGCGAATCAACAGTCGGGTCTGCAATCGTTACCTTGTCAAATAAAGGGGCTCATGGTTATTCGGCTGGCTATTCAAAAGAAGGAATGGAGGCTGGTGCGTCTGTCTTTCTATATGTCTCAATGTACAGGTATTTGAAAGCTAATGGTATAACCGTTTTTAATTTGGGAGATGCACCGCGAGGGTCTGGTTTAGCGTTGTTTAAGAAGGGTCTCGGCGGCATCGTTCACCCATCGACGTCAAAAGAATTTCATATGGCGGGTGCTTTGCATCGCATGTTATTGAGAATTAAATCTACCTTCGGACGGTTAACAGGCAGCTAAGGAAGGTCTGCATAGCGCCCGCCGCAGAGTGAGCTGAGTCGTAGATTTTCAGATGACGACATGGAAGGCGGATACCGATGGTTTTTGAAGGTGGATTTCGACCTTCTGCGGCCGTTTTTCCCCACCCCGCAGGCCATCCTCGGGGTGCAGGCGCACTCATCCCCTCTCCATGTTCAAAAGTCGTTTGCGCACCATCCACAGATTGCTCAGCGCAAACAACATGGTCAGCCGCGCCGTGTTCTTGGCGAGGCCCCGGTAGCGCACCTTGGCATGATCGAACTGCTGCTTGATCACCCGAAACGGGTGCTCCACCTTCGCCCGGATGCGCGCCTTGGTCTGCTCCAGCTTGTCCACGATCTCGCCCATGAGCGTGCGCTTGTCCAGTGCCTTGCGTTTGCCCGGACGCATTGCCACATGCCAGTTCGCCTCGATGCCCTGCGTCTCTTGGCGCTTGGCCACGCCTTGGTAGCCCGCGTCAGCGAACACATCGCCCTCTTCTCCATCCACCAGCGCGCCGGCTTGTGTCACGTCGTTGACGTTGGCCGCCGTGCCCACCACGCTGTGCACCAGGCCCGAATCGGCGTCCACGCCAATGTGCGCCTTCATACCGAAGTGCCATTGGTTGCCCTTCTTCACTTGGTGCATCTCCGGGTCACGTTCACCGCTGCTGTTCTTGGTCGAGCTGGGCGCGGCAATGATGGTGGTGTCCACCACAGTGCCGGTTTTGAGCAACAGCCCTTGATGGGCCCGCCCGGCATTGATGGTGGCCAGCACCTGAGGGGCGAACTGGTGTTTCTCCAGCAGGTGGCGAAAGCGCAGGATGGTGCTCTCATCAGGCAGGCGCGCTGCGCCGTCCAGGCCCACAAAGCGACGGTACAAGGGGCGCTCGTGTAGCTCTTCTTCCATCGCCTGATCGCTGAGGTTACACCACAGCTGCAGGCAGAGGATGCGCGGCATGGTCTCCACCGCAAAAGGCAGGCGCCCACCCAGCGCTTGGTGTGCGCCGCGGGCGTGCGGCTGGATGAGCGCGACCAAGGCCAACCACGGAACTACCTTGTTCCTCTCTTCAAGAAACACTTCCTTGCGCGTCTTCTTGTGGAGGGGGTCCAGCCCCAGCGTGATTTGGTTCATGCCCGTATCTTCTCCTCCCTGATACGCCGTTTGCCACTTCAACGGGAGGGAGGTTTTGCAGACCTTCCCTAGGTGACGTCGTGCGCTGTACAAATGACAAAGTCGTCTCCCTTATTTGATTAAAGGGAGGTGCAGCTTGGATTGTAGTTTTGGGTTTCGCTACAAGTGTATTTCGATGTCTTCCGCGAATGTTGCACGCTGAACAGCAGAGAAACAGTGCTTTGATAGACTATCTTACGCGTCTGGTGAATATTGCATTTGTGTTTTTGCCTGTCGGTTTATGTAGGAACCAGGGGTCTTCTGGAAATACATCTAATGGCGCTTGGCAAAAATTGACTCCGTCTTCATTGCATTTTATGTTCAGTTTTAACTTTGTAAGTTCTAGGTGCTTTATAGCGAGATAGAAGTTAAATCCAATTTCATGGAAAACTCTCCGGATTAGATAATTTTCGCTATCGCAGCATATGTAAACTCTTCCAGCTTTTTCCTCGCTAAGGAGGTTTATTAGTCTGGTCAATAAATATCTGGCTGCACCTTTTCCTCTGCTGCATGGTCTGACGATAACGTGTGTTATATATGTTGAATTGCAGGGTAGAATTGCATCTTGGCTAAGGAAATCAAGGTGAACATTCTGAATTTGGCTCCAGCAGCTTGCAATCGGCTTGCCCCCCTCGGTCATTAAAAACATACGATTGTTTGGAGAGGCGATTAATGACTTGGCTTCTTCAATGCTTAGCCAGCCAAATATATTGTCGCTTGAAATATCATCGGCATTAACTTCGAAAATATCTAGAGCTGGATTGCAGTCGAATTCCTGCACTCTGCATTCCATTGAATAGAATGAGTAGGATCCACTCTTGAAAGTTAACCCAAGGCGCTGAAGAGTGCAAATTAGACGGCTCAAAAGTTTTCCAATCATTTCATTTATTTAGGGCGTCCATATCAAACGAGTAATCTGAAAAGTAATTATTAAGCAACAATACTTGCTTGAAGATATAGCTATTTTTGTAAATTCCTAAGATCGCGAGTGAACAAATCCATATTATGGAAATTCTGTGCATTTTAATTGGCCAGCGTGCTGTAGCTGTCAGCTTTAATGCTTTGATTGCCAAAACTCGGGCATCATTCCTATTCTTTTTCTTTAAATGTTCCCATTGACTGAGGGCGGTTTTCGTACCGGTGATCACTGGGCAAGGTAGAGAGGTTGGGTAGGATTGCCAAGGAGTTTGTATAATTGATGGTGGCAGATAACTCAGTAGTTGGTAATAAAATCGATGGCCAATTTGCGTGCTGCCCAGCTCGAAGATGCGCATTGCTGCATGAATAACCCGACGATCGTAGAACGGTAGTAGCAATTCTCGTGAGTCTTCTTCTAAACCTGAAAAATATCTGTGTAAATGCCGACTTAGATCAAGCCTGATATAGGCGGCAAAGACCTTTTTTGAGGTACTTTTGAAGTTGAGTTTCTCGAATTCTTCTAATAAACCTTTTTTGCAGTTATCTATTATCAGTGCGTTAAAATTATCGCCTGCGATGTGGTGTGATAGTCGAGAAAGAATCATATGCTCGATGGCAGCGTTTGTCCCAAATTCTGCGGTGCTTCTCAAGAGATTTTCTTGAATATCAATAAATCCAAGTAATTCACCTCCGCCGTCCCCTGAGAACAACTTTCCATTCGGCAAATCTTTTTGAGCTAAATTCAGTGCGATCGCCGTGATGTTGCCGATTGATGTTGAGCTGATTTGATTCTTTAAATCCTTTATTTGCAGTGAAATTCCAACTTCCTCTGCAAAGGATTCAGCATAGATTCGGTCTAAGGTGTTTGGGGCTGAATAGTTTGCGGCCAAAACCTGTTGCCCTGATTCAACCAGGCGAGCTGTGATCACTCGTGAGTCAAGCCCGCCACTGAGGAGCGCGATCTGAGATTTTCCTGGTTGAATGCGTTCATCTATCGATGACTTCAATGCTGAAGCACTCGCTTCGAGACTCTCTTCCAATGTCGTGTATGCGTGCAGTTCGACATTGGTATTCTCGTATTGTCTAATCTCGAAGTTTCCACTTGTACAGCGAATATAATTACCGCCACGCAGCACTTTTATGTCTCTCGCTAGAGTTCGATTCCCCATCGGATATCCAAATGATAATTCTTCGCTAGCTGCCTGGAAATCTAAATGATTGTTGGTGTTTGTGAGACGTTTGACAAGTTCGTATGAGGTGCTAAAAAGAAGTGTTCCGTCTTGGGCCGTATAATAGACCGGGCGTGCTCCCAAGTAATCTGTTGCTATCCAAGTTTCTTCGGCAAGTAAAGCTAGAGCAAAGGTTCCATTTGCTGCTTTTAGTAGGTCTTGGAAATTTTCATGGGTCAGGGCTGATTTTCCAGAAATAAAATCCTCTAGGGCTTTTTCCGATTTGCTGGAAACTAAGTCGCCGCAGAGCGAAATGTTTATTTTGGATTCTTGACTAGAATGGATGCAGTTGTTGGAAGCTAATAGGCTTCGCGTTGGATAAGTAACTCTAACTTGGAAGGTTTTGCCTAGTTTTTTGGCTTCACTGATGATTTTCGATTTTTGATGGTCGTAGGCTCTTGGGCTTTCGGATATGTTTGCCAAGCCGAAAAAGTGATTTAGCATAATTTTTGATAAATAATTCGACTGCTATATTCTGTGTTAAGGCAACCGTTACGCCGAGGTTTTTCGAATATCTGTTGAAGAATTTGTATATTTTTCAATACTTCGTCCCCTACCTCTTGGAAGATTCATTACTAGATATAAATATAATTGGAGGTGGTCTTAAGATTGACATCGAATGTGCAATCAACGATCTTGCGTCCTTGGAGTGCTTCCGATCGGACGGTTTCGATGGTTGAAATTACGAATTTTGGCGTCTCTGCGTTTCATTGCTGATGTCTTCTTCTAGCGTCTGTGAGTCGATGAAGAATTTTGCTGCCCAGTTTAAATACTCCCACTTACCATAGTCGCCATTCACAGGGAAGGAGCCTTTTATGCCACCTCGCTGATTTTCTGGGCCTTCAAGTGCAATGGTGCGGCGCACGTAAGCAGTGAGTTGTTGGCCCTTGTGCAAATAGTCTTGCCTTGCTGTGATCTGGTGCAGCAAAAACAGGCAGTGGGCAATTTGTGCTGAGCCTGTCAGACAAACATAGTTTGCGGCTCCCTGCCAGCGGCTGGTCAGTCGCCCGGGCAGCCTGCCTTCTGCGTCAATCGCCGGAAGCAAACCATCGGCGGTTTTGCTGGCGACATCGAGCAAGTCTTGCCGTTGCGAGAGGCGGTAGCCCTCCAGCACACCGCGCAAGACATAGCCGATGGTGTGGGTGAGGGGAGCCTCGGGGTTGGTCAGGCAGTTAGATGCAAACCAGCCGTTGGCCATTTGTTTGCTAATGGCCCAGTCCACCTGCTTCAAGCCGGCTTCGCCGTAGCCGTGGCCGGGGGCGATGCGCTCGGCTTCAAACAGGCCCCAGGCCACATGGGTTTCGTAGGCTTTTTCGCCGGGCGCGGCGAACGGGGTGGGGTGCTTGCGCCAGCAGCTGTCGGCGTCCAGGCTGTCTCTGAGCCAGGCGGCTGCTTTGTGCATAGCGTTCAGGTAGGCGGCATCCTGGTACTGCGCTGCGCCAGCGCTCAAGCCCAGCAGAATCTGGCCGGTGTTGAAGGTCACAGGCACGCGCGGCGTGGAGTCGATCTTGCCGCCTTGAAACCCGCCCTCGGGAAACTGAATCGTGACACACCAGTCCAGCATGCGTCGCGCCCTTTGGTGCAGCTCATCGCGGCCCGTTCGGTTGGCCAGCTCGATGAAGGTGGGAATGATGTAGCCGGTGGTTTCGGGGTAAGAGGTGGCCCAGCCTTTAATCAGGCTGAAATCTCTAGCCACGCCGCCATCGGCTGATGCCGATTGGTCTTGTGCTCGGCACAGCCAGGCCAGTGCGGCATCCACGCAGGCTTGGGGCGCCGGCGGAAGCCGGTGCGGCAGGCCCGGCTGATCGCGGGCTTGTTCGTTGGTGGCTTCGGCTGGCAGCTTGGGGGCGGGTGTAAGGCTGCGGATAGCTTTTCTAATCAGGTTTTGCATGGGTCGATCCTCAAGGTGTTTTGGGCTTTATATCGGCTGATGCTGCGCAAAAAACGGAGGGCGGCGAAGTGAGTGGCCGAAAAGTGGGTTCATGGCAAATTGCGCACGATTGGCGGGCCCATGAGCTTGGTGAGCCAGACCGGTAAGCGCTTCCAGGCGGTGATGGCCACACGGTATTTGGGGTTGTTGGGGTTGAGCTTCGGCAGTTCACCGCCCTTGGCCAGCCAATAATGCCAGTGGAGTTGAACCGGCTGCGCCCCCCATTGCTTTTTAAAGCGGTGGGTTGGGGCGTCTTGAGTGGAGCGGCCAAAGTCAAACTGGTGGCAACCTTGCTCGCATGCGAAAGACAGCAGCTGCCAATACAGCGCCATGTTGGCGTTGGCGCCATGGGCGCTGCGCAGGGTGGAGGCCCAGGGCACTTCCATGCGTTGCCCAAAGCGCAACAGCAAGGCCACCGTAACTGGTTTGCCTTGGCTGTCGCGGCCCACCACCAGCACAGGCTGACCTGGGCCATCTTGCAAGATGGTGGCAAAGAAGCGCTTGCTGTAGACCGGCGTGCCGAGATCGCGCATGTGGATGGCAAAAACGCGGTAGAAATCGTCGAGCAGTTCAGCGCAGCCAAAGCTGAAGCTCAGCTTGGCCTCGCGCGATTTTTTGATTTGAGCGCGCACCTTGCTGCCAATGCTATGCCACAACGCTTCCACGCTGTCGGGCAGCGTGAGCCACATTGCCACTTTGTCGGTGCGCGCCGGCCAGCCGGGTAGGGGGCTGGTGTCTCGCAGCTCCATGTGGCTGCAGCCTTCGCGCTGCGCGTGCTCAACGGCCGCCTTCAGCAGCGCTTGCCGAGCGGCTTCGTTCTGGCAAAGGGCGCCGCCGTAGTTGAAGTAGGGCATTGAAACCACAAAGTGGCCAAACAGGCGGCTGTTGAGCCGAACCAGTGGCAGCACGCCCACCAGTTCACCACCCACTTCGGCCATCAAATAGGGACATTCGTGGCCAAACGCGCTTTGGCACACCCTGCGCCAGCCACTGAGGTGGTACACCGAAGCACCAGCTTGCTGCTTCACAAAGGCATCCCACCGCTCGGCGTCTTGGGGTGTGAAAGCCGAAACGATTGCTTCGCCCTGAGCCAAAGGCGAAACCGCGCGTTCGGCATGCGGCGCTACATGCTGTTGTATGGGCCTGGGGGCCTGTGCCGGCGCCGAACCCGAGGCGCCGGGGCCAACTTTGGTGTGCATTTCCAGCAACTCTTGAACCTGCTGGCGCTCCTGGATCAGTGCCGCTGCCGGCTGGCCGGCCCGCTTGGCCTCACCGATCTTGCGTGACAAATGGCGCGCTTTCGCCTGCAACGGTGCCAGCGCGTCGGCAGAGGCGGCTTGGCCTGCGTCTATGATCAAAGGCGGGTTGGGAGTGGTCATGCGGTGTAGCTCCTGGCGGGCCGGGGTCTTTTTCCTGGCAGTTGGGCATCATGCCCGTTCTGCAAAGCTGGCCTTTTCAGAGTTCTGTGTCCAACGTGACAAAACAAATTGTAAGAGCGAGGGCAGGTAAGGCGCCCGATCCCGAGGCAGCGTTGCCCGGCCGGCTCCCCATGGCAAGCATGCGTGAACCCTTCAAAACCCTGCTGTTTTCAACGCTCTACCCCAACAGCGCGCGCCCGATTCACGGCATTTTTGTCGAGACGCGTTTGAGGGAGCTGCTCAAGAGCGGCGCCGTGCAAACGCAGGTGGTGGCGCCTGTTCCCTGGCTTACCTCCCAAAATCCCCGCTTCGGCGCTTACGCCACCACGGCGCGAACCCCGGCTTTTGAAGAGCGCAAAGACGTGAGGGTGCACCACCTGCGTTACCTGCTGCCGCCCAAAATTGGCCAGAATATTGCGCCCTACGTATTGGCGGCGGGCGCCTTGCCCACCCTGCGTCGGCTGATAAGCGAGGGGTTCGACTTTGATGTGATCGACGCCCATTTCTATTACCCCGATGGCGTGGCCGCTTCCCTGCTGGCGCGCAAGTTGGGCAAGCCGTTCGTCTGTACCGCGCGAGGTTCAGGCATCAACCTCTTCCGCCATTTCCCCACACCCTTGCGGCTGATCCGGCGTGCGTTGAAAGAGATGGCGGCCAACTTGGGCGTGAGCGCCGATCTGGTCAGGCAGCTCGTTGACTTCGGCGCCGACCCCGTCACAGCGCTGGTGGTGCGCAATGGGGTGGAACTAAATCGCTTTGCCCCGCTGGATCGGCCAACGGCCCGCCGCGTGCTGGGCATTTCGCCCACAGGTTTGTTGCTCTTATGCGTGGGCCATCAGGTGGAGCTCAAGGGCCATGCCCTGGTGATCCAGATGCTGCAGGCCTTCCCGGAGGCGCAGTTGGTTTTGGTGGGAAGCGGGCCTTTGCGCGCCGAGCTTGAGGCTTTGGCGCTGCGCCTTGGGCTCAAAGAGCGGGTGATTTTTGCCGGCCAGCAGCCCAACGACACGCTCAAGGCCTACTACAGTGCAGCCGATGTGCTGGTGCTGGCCTCCAGCCGGGAAGGTTGGCCCAATGTGTTGCTCGGGGCTATGGCCTGCGGCAACTCGGTGGTGGCCACCAAGGTGAACGGCACACCCGAAACAATGGCCGCTTCCGAGAGCGGGCGTATGGCAGCCGCCCGCAATGTGCCTTCTTTAGAGGCTGCGCTGCGGCAGCTGCTCGCCGCCGACACCCCCGGGCCGCTGTGCGCCAGTACGCCGAGCGGTTTTCCTGGGCCGACACCACCCGCTTGCAATGCGAGCTCTTCGCCCGTTTGAGTAGCAAACCCTTGCCCACAGGAAATTGACCATGGATATTTCAGCGGTTGTGCTTTCGTTCAACTCCCAGCGCTACATAGAAACCTGCGTGAACAGCCTCATGCGGAGCTACGCCGAATGCGGCGTGCGGGGAAATGTGTTTGTGGTCGACAACGGCTCTGTGGATGGCAGCGTGCAAACGCTCCAAGCCTTGCAGCGCCATTTTGGCGCTGCGCTCAAGGTGGACTATTTACCGCACAACGTGGGCACCACCCGCTCGCGCAATCTGGCGCTTCGCCAGTGCGCAGGCCAAAGCGTGCTCATTCTGGATTCCGATGCCTACATGAACCCCCAGGCGCTTGCGGCCATGCGCGCTTATCAGCAGGCCATTCCCCAGGCCGGGCTGGTGGCGCCCAGGCTCACCTACCCAGATGGGCGCTTTCAGCTGAGTGTTGACGTGTTTCCCACCATCGCCAGAAAGTTCGAGCGCCTGCTGACGCTGAAATCGCTGGAGCAGCGCAGCCCGCCCACGCAGACCGGCCCGGTGGACTACGCCATTTCGGCCTGCTGGATGCTAAGCCGCCAGGCCATCGAAGCCACCGGGCTGCTGGACGAGCGCATTTTTTACTCGCCAGAAGATGTGGACTATTGCATTCGGGTCTGGGCCGCTGGTTTTCAGGTGCACTACCTGCCCAGCGCCACGGTGGTGCACGACGCCCAGGAAATCTCGCGCCCCAAAGGCCTCCGCTCCATCAACCGCTTCACCTTGCGCCATGTCAAAGGGCTGGCCTACCTCTTCATGAAACACCGTTACGGTTTCTCGCTCGGCGGGCTGTACCGCCGGGTGGGCCGGCAGGTGCTGCCCGGGGCGGGGGTTACGCCATGAAAGCCCTACATGTTTTTGACCATTCGCTGCCCATACAAGACGGCTATTCATCGCGCAGCTGGGCCATCTTGCAAGAGCAGCTCAACAAAGGGTGGAGCGTTTTCCCCTTGACCGGCCCCCGGCAAAACTCGCCGCAAGATGGGGAAGAGAGCGTGGCAGGCCTCACTTTTTACCGCACTCAAGACCGGCCCGGCCTGCTGGGGCGGCTGCCCGTGCTCAAGCAGTTTTGGTCCATCTGGCTGATTTACCAGCGCCTGCTGCGGCTGGCTCCCCAGCTCAAGCCCGATGTGATCCATGCCCATTCGCCGGCCCTGAATGGTGTGGCGGCGGTGTGGGCCGGCAAGCGCCTTGGCTTGCCGGTGGTTTATGAGGTGCGCGCGTTTTGGGAAGACGCTGCGGTGGACCAGGGCACCAGTTCGCCGGGCGGGCTGCGTTACCGGCTCACCCGCGCGCTGGAAAACCATGTGTTTCGCCGCGCAACACGGATCACAGCCATCTGTGAAGGCCTGCGGCAAGACATTGAGGCGCGCGGGCTTTGCGCCCACCCGGTCACGGTGATTCCGAATGGCGTTGCCTGCGAGCGGTTTGCGCAAACCACCCCGTTTGACACCGCCTTGGCCGCGCGCCATGAGCTCAAGGCAGGGCACACGCTGGGTTTCATTGGGTCTTTTTACGACTATGAGGGGCTCGATCTGGCCATCGCCGCCATGCCCGAGCTACTCGCCCGCGACCCAGATCTTAGGCTGCTCCTGGTGGGCGGCGGCCTGCAAGACCAAGCGTTGCGCGAGCAGGCGTGCCGCTTGAAAGTGGAGCAAGCGGTGGTCTTCACGGGCAAGGTGCCATTCGATCACGTAGAAAAGTACTACTCGGTGATCGACGTTTTGGTGTACCCGCGCAAGTCGTTGCGACTGACTGAAACTGTTACGCCGCTCAAACCGCTCGAGGCGATGGCGCAAAAAAAGGTTTTTGTGGCCTCAGATGTGGGCGGCCATCGCGAGCTGGTGCGCCATGGCGAGACCGGGCTTATGTACAAAGCCGATGACGCGCAAGCCCTCATTGAAGCTGTTACCTCGTTGCTCGGCTCCGCCGAGCTGCAAGCCCGTTTGAGGGAGGAAGGCTTGAATTTCGTGCTCGAAGAGCGCAACTGGACGCAGATCGTCTCGCGGTACGAGCAGGTATACGCAGATTCCATCGCCCAGATTCGGTAATGTCTGGGGCCACAAGATGGCCTGCCCTGCCTGCAAATCCTGGGTTCAACCGACCAGCAAAGCGGGTGAGTTGCACCGCTTTCGACCACTGACTCAGCGCTCCTGACCGCCTATTGGTGTGACGCTCGCGGGCGGTTTTACGGCCGCATACTTCGGCTCGTTGTGGATGCTCAAGATGGCCAGCCGGCGGTTTTGAGCTCCCAGGCAAGCCGTTTTTTGCATTACCCCTGGTAACAAAGCACCCGTCAGTTCCTGAACCGACCGGTCGATATGTTTCTGGAACGCAGGGCAACAGACCGCTTGCCTGTTGAACCAATTTCCAGGAGCAGTTTATGAACGAGCGCGAAATCGCGATGGTGTGTGCCCAGTTGGGAAGACGTCAGGTTTTAAAGGCCCTTGCTGGTGCTGTGGGCGGCGTGGCACTGACCGCCTGTGGTGGCGGGGGCGGCGGCGCTGTTGGCGCATTGTCGCCATCGCTCGCTTTTGAGCGCAACAATTCTGTTTCGACCACCGGCAGCGGCGCCTCTCGCAACCAGACCACCACACAGACACCCCCGCCCGACGAGCCGGCACAAAGGGTATCCACCAACACGGAGAACAAACTTCAAATCAGCTTGCCATCTGGTTCGGAGACCAACTACCCCTTGCAGTTTGGCCGCGCTTTTGCCAAGGGCGCCATTTCTGGCGCCCCCTCGGTTGCGCTGGATGGGGTCACCTTGGCCACCCAGCAGGCCGACGTAAAAACGCGGTACGACGATGGTTCAGTGAAGTTTGCAGTGATCAGTGTAGTGATCCCTTCGCTGGATACCAGCAAGCGGATGCTTTCCATAACGAACAAGGCGGCGGGTCCGGCACTGGCTGCGGAAACGCGCGCCAACATGCTTGCCAACTACGACTTTGAAGCCACGATTGGCGTGGCTGTTGGAGGTACCCCGGTGGCCGGTGCCCCCGTGTCTGCCCGCGCCATGCTCGCCGCATTGAGCGATAGCGCGCTGGCCGCCGAGACTGCAGCTGGCGGCGTGAACAGTCGCTATTGGACTGTTGGGCCGGTCTGTACCACGGTGCTGCTGTGCGATCACACCACTAAGCGGTGGGATGTGGGGACCAACGCTATTAAGGCGATCCGCCCTATGTTCCATGTGCAGTTCTGGCCCAGCATTGGCAAATACCATGTTCGGCACATTCTGGAGGCGGGCGACGTGACGAAGCTCAAGGACGAAACTGGTTTGACTGTTACGTTCACGACCGGGCAGGGTGCTCCTTTGACGCGCCTCTCTCAGTCTGGCGTTTCGCTGTACGCCGCCACTTACCAAAGCAGGGCTTATTGGGGTGGCACAGCAATTCGACGGGCCAACATCGATCACAGTTTGGCGTACTTGGCGGCCGTCAAAGTTATGCCAAATCACGATACCAGCATCGTTTTGAACGCGGCAGGAGTCGCAAGCTATGGTACCGATTGGGCTGGTCGCAGCAAAGCACTCGGGGAAAGTGGTTACTGGACAAAGTTCATGCCCAACACGGGCGGGCGCCAAGACATCGGGTTGGTTACTAAATGGGATATTGTGGCCCTGTATTCCGGTGCCGCCCACATGCACGAGATTGTTGAAACCAACTGCGAAATGGCCGGAAGCTGGAATTTCTTTTTCCGTGAAGGCAGTGCGACCAAAACCACTTTTGGTGCTGTGCGGGGTCAGGGCCGTATCGTTTCTAAAATCTCTCGGCCAACGCAGTTTCTGTATGACGGTAATGTCTACATGAATTTTTCCACGGCAACAGATGATTTGTTTGTGATTGATGGTACGTTGGCGGTTTCTCCTGCCGGATGGACCAATGACTCGGCGCACACACCGGGGCTGTTCTGGACTTCCTACCTGACAACCGGCTCCTATTTCTGGCTTGAAAAGTTACAACAACTGGCGGCATGGAGCCAATTCATCCCGAACCCCGGCTCAGGAGGCTATGACGGCTCGGCCAATGGCCCGACTAAAACCGATCTTGTGCTCAATGGGGTGCAGCAACGTGGATGGGGGTGGCAGATTCGCAACCGGGCGCGAGCCTGGTGGGCCTCCGTGGACGGTTCGCCCGAGCGTGATCTTTTCGACAAGTCTCTGACGGACGCAATTGCACAGCAAGCGGGCCTTTACGATATCTCTGGGCTTCTGGTTGGCAACAGGATACGCGACGAGTGGAACACGAATTACGCATCAGTTCTCTCCAGTTCCGGCGTAACACCCCGCCCCAATACACTGTCATTTTGGTCGGCTCGCGGTAACTACAGCCGAGCAGATGTTGGGAATGTGGGGTCAACTGGGCAGGTGCCCGACGACTATACAAATGGTATGGGGGCAGAAGCCCCTTGGCAACGAAACTTCATGGCGATGTGTTCTTACCATGCCAGCGAGCTTGGAGTGTCTTTGGCAAAACCGATAGCTGATTGGCTGGCTAAAACGACAGTGGGTATAGCTAATAGTTCCAAGCCCAGAACCATTGCGGATTATGTGATTCCTACGCTGAAAACGGGTGATGTGTATTACCAAACATTGGAAGACATCTGGGATGGCTGGGCGAACGTTGGAACCCTGCGCATTCCAAACACCCTTGGGTTTCCACCAGCGGGACCGCCAAACAGCTACGGGGCGACTTTGGACAACTATGAGGCATATGCAGCCACAACAATAGCTATGGCGAAAGGTATGCCGGGTCAAGAGACGGCTTGGGCGTTTGTTGAGCCCTACCACCAAAACACGGGGTATTACGTCTATGACCCGCGCTACGCCATTATTCCAAGACGTTGAAATGTCAAAGAACTTTGGGTTCTGATCATCTGAAAGCTTGTAGATTTTTTGTTGGATAATCTCTGGCACTCGGTTGCAATCAGCGATCGAATGAACGGCTCACATCGATCTATCGTTGCAAGAAAAGTCGAGAAAATGCCCAACGCCAACTGGCCAAGCGCTTTTCTGTGCCCCAACTGATCGCCCAGCAAGTTATAAGAATAGTCACAAGCAGCGCTGTCGAAAGAGCCAAACCGCCACCTTTAAGTGCAGGGAAGTAAGCTCCCAGGAGTTGCGTCATGGGCCAGTGGAAAAGGTACAGCGTGTACGAGAAGCTAGCCAAGATCGCGAGTCGTTTCTGTTGGCGTATGAAAAAGGTTTGGACTACCGTGGGTAGGGATGAAAAAGCCGTTATGTGTAAGCATAGCGCTGCCCCGACTACGTAGTCAGTCGCAAAGCGCTGTGAGAGCCAAAGTCGCCAAAAGCCAGGCACGTTTTCATGAAGTGCCATTTTAATAAATATCGCTAAACCAGTGATCTCAATAAATGCAATTAATACAAATGGTCCGATAAATGCGATCCAAGCCCAAGTGACGGAAAAATGTGTTGCATAACGTCCTGAGGAGGCCAGCCAGGCTCCCATCAACCAAACGGGAAATAATACGATAATTGCAGGCCCTGCTATGGTTCCAGACCCTGCAAGAAGCAGCCATCGTAATCTTCCGCGAGCAAAGTACCAAATTCCAAAAATGATATAAAACCATACCTCGTAGCAAACCGACCAATAGGGTGAATTCAGAGATAAGGTGGCTTCATTTGTCCACGATTCATTAAGAAACAGCAAGGTACTTAAGGTATGCCACCAAGAAACGGGAGTATAGCTACTCAAGTCTGCGGGAACAAACCATGACTGGAGCGAAAGCCATAGTGCAAGAGCGGTACAAAACACGACGCTCGGTACGGCCACCGAGTATATCCGCGCAAGCCTAGCCACAGCGTATTGCTGCCATGTAGAGGCTCTTGTGCTCGTGCTGTAGTAAATTATGAACCCGGACAACACGAAAAAAATCATCACAGCATCGTGGCTGAACGATGCTAATGGGTTCCAGTCCATTCCTAATCCGTCCTGTTTCATGTGCGACAGCAAAACTGAGAGCGCGGCCATGAACCGAAGCAGATCGAGATAGGCTGAAAGAGACGATTTTAATATCATTTCAATGTCCTTACAGCAGTGCAAATTTATCGACTAAGCATTATTGATGTTGAATCTGTTTACTCTGGAATTAGTGCTCATCTAATACCATGGGCTGGAAGTGGACTCAGGAATTTGGTTTGGTAATGGACGAGAATAAATCGTGCTGAAGACGTGTTGTTTCATCCCATGAAAAGAGTTCAGCGTAGGCCCGCACTTGAGCTTGTGTGGGATAGTTCGAAAGCAAGTCGGTCAGTGCTTCATGCAGATGTTTCACATCTCGCACATTGGCCAAGCGACCGGCCTGGGGGCTTGCCACCACTTCAGGTGTGCCATTGACACGCGTGGCTACCACGGGTGTGCCGCACGCCATGGCCTCTAGCAACACATTGGCCCAACCCTCGCGGCTTGAAGCGAGTACCAGTGCATTTGCAGCGCTGTAATATGTCTTGAGTTGATCATTGGGTTGCGATCCTGCGAAATGCACTCTGTCCTGTACTCCAAGATATCGAGCAAGCGACTGCAGGCGCTCCAACCAAGGGCCCGAACCCACGATCACAAGATGCGCTGAGGGGAGCCGTGTGATCAGCTCGATTACCAGATGGTGGCCTTTCACTTCAACTAGGTGCCCCACTGAAACTAGAACCATGCCTTGAGCAGGTAGCCCCAATCGCTGGCGAGCTTGCTCGCGGTTGATAACTGCGAACCGCACGAGGTCTACGCCATTGCGCAGGGCGTGGCTCTTGGCTGGATCGGCACCCAACTCAATCATTTGCTCCACCAAATCGGCACAGACCCCGATATTGGCAGCTGATGCAGCCAGTGTTTTGCGGATTAACCGGTTTGGTGTGGCGAATGACCGATAGAGAGTAATGTCTGAGCCCCGTGCGGTGCACACGAAAGGTTTGCTGAGCTTGCGTGCAATGATGGCCGCTGCTACACCATCCGGATAGAAAAAGTGGGCATCGATGAGGTCGAAATCAAACCCGTCCTGAATCAGCCTGCGGACGGTTGGTAGAGCACCAGCAGCCAATGTAAATGGCGCTATATTTTGGCCAACCTTGGGCGGCAATACATAACGGGGGTGATAGACTTGCAGCCCATTGCGCAGCTCGTGTCTTGGTGTAGCGGCCATACGCGACCAAGAGCCGAAGACCGGGTGCTTCAGCGGAAACCATGGCACTGGAGCTACCACTTTGGTCTCCACAAGGCCACTTTTTAGCAGTTCACGTAGCCGGGTTTCTACAAAGATGCCATGCACTGGTCTGGCACTGCTGGGGAACAGCGTAGAGAAAAGCAGTGTCTTGATTATTCGGCTCATGCAATTGACCTGTGTTGTTTGATGTCTCTGGACCACCTTGCCCATTGACTCTACAGCCAAAGCCATCGGGTTGGATGCCAAGTGCGGATTGTAGGTAGGCCATAGCCTCATTGGCTTTTTTGGTGGTGGTGTAGAAACAGATTTGGATGTCTGCCTTGTGCGTCTCGGTATTTTTTATTTCGGTGTTGGCCCTATACATCGAAGAGGTGGACGCAATCAGCAGGTGTTTCACCGCGTGTTGTCGTGCGCCTCCCATCACATTGGAGGTGCCGAGGATGTTGGCGTTGAGATAAGCGCGCGAGGGGGGCGATGCTGTGTCGCTCCCCGGCATGGGCGGCCAAGTGAACAATCAATTCAGGCTGAGCCGCTTGCATCGCCCCCTGCAGCGCTGCCTTGTCTTCCAGCAGCGCTTCTGTGGCGGTGAAGTTTTCAAGCTGCCGGAGCATGTGATGCCGGGAGGTTTTCAGCCTTACGTCGTAATGCTCTGTTATGCCGTCATCGCCACTTGTGCTGTGGCGACCGCGCAGGGTAAGGTCTGCCAGGTGGTAGCCAATGAAGCCGGCGGTGGTGGTGATGAAGATGTGCATGAACTGCCCGTTTCGTTGGTCGGCCGCTGCCTGCCGCAGCCAGCGGCGGCCCAGTGGATCATACGGAGGGATCGGGCGCCTGTTCTGCGTGGTTGCCAAGGGAGTGCCCCTCAGCCTCGGCTGGAGGTATGTAGCCGATGGGTTCCAGCAGCCTGTGGTGGTTGAACCAAGACACCCATTCCAGGGTGGCCAGCTCCACCGACTCCTTGGTCTTCCAAGGCGCTCGCCGGTGGATCAGCTCGGCCTTGTACAAGCCGTTGATAGTCTCGGCCAGCGCGTTGTCGTAGCTGTCTCCTTTACTGCCCACTGAAGGCTCAATGCCCGCCTCGGCGAGGCGCTCGCTGTAGCGGATGCTGACGTATTGCGACCCCCTGTCGGAGTGACAAACCAGGCTGCCATCGCGCTCGGGTTGCCGGGCGTACAGCGCCTGCTCAAGTGCATCGAGCACGAAGTCCGTTCGCATCGAACTGCTCACGCGCCAGCCCACTATGCGTCGGGCATACACGTCGATCACAAAGGCCACGTACTGCCAGCCCTGCCAGGTCGATACGTATGTGAAGTCAGAGACCCAAAGCTGGTTGGGCCGATCGGCCTTGAAGACCCGGTTGACCCGATCCAGCGGGCATGGTGCCTTGCCATCGTTGATGGTGGTGCGCACCACCTTGCCACGGTGCACACCCTGCAAGCCCAGGCGCTTCATCAAGCGTTCAACCGTGCAGCGGGCAATGGAGATGCCCTCGCGGTTGAGCTGCTTCCAGACCTTGTCGGCACCGTAGACCTGCATGTTGGCTCGCCACACGCGTTCGATGTGAGAAGCCAATGCACCGTCACGCTGTGCTCGCTGACATCGCAGGGCCGGGTTGTGTTGATGGGCGGCGTGGCGCCAGTAGCCAGACGGGGCGATCTGCAGCACCTTGCAGATCGACTCGACCCCGTAGGCCTGTCGATGCTGATCAATGAAGCCCTTCAGGACTTCAGACGGCGGTCGAGCTCCGCCTGGGCGAAAAACGCGCTGGCCAGCTTCAGAATCTCGTTGGCCTTGCGCAGCTCCTTGTTCTCGCGTTCGAGCTCCTTCAGGCGCTGCAGGTCGGTCGTCGTGACACCAGCCCTGGCACCGGTATCGATCTCATCGCGCTTGACCCATTCGTTGAGGGTCTGCGGGACGCAACCGATCTTGGGGGCAATGGATTCGATGGCGGCTCACAGCGAGGGGTACTCGCCTCGGTGCTCCTGCACCATGCGAACAGCGCGTTCGCGGACCTCGGGTGAGAACTTGTTTGACTTCTTGCTCATGG
>LNFM01005028.1_pt1 | contig 35847 bp, 34 predicted proteins | sample 596031 | NCBI WGS metagenome assembly LNFM01 (sample SAMN04254537, study PRJNA301005) | activated carbon metagenome | isolation source: dual media filters at the Ann Arbor, Michigan drinking water treatment plant | place: USA: Ann Arbor | reverse complement strand
AGCGATGTGCGTGAAACGCCCTGCGACTGGAACAGCTGCTCGGCGGCGTCGAGCAGGGCGTGGCGGGTGGCTTCGGCATCGGCCTTGGTGCGGCGGACCATGGTGTGGGAATGTGCTCACAGAAAAAGAGACCCTGCAAATATACATACATTCATGTGTGTATGTATACTGCCGCTCTTTTTGAGGGTTTGGCACGCCGCCGGCGCAGAGCGCCCCGGATCGCCGCCTCCACCGTCCGCCCCGAGGTCAACCATGTTCGCCCCAACCCCCACTTTTGCGCTTCAGCGCACCTGTCTTGCGCTGAAGCGGCGCACACCGTTCCTTGTGTTGCCGCTGGCGGTGGCACTGGCCGCTTGCGGGCCGTCGTCACCGCCGGCCGCCGGCGGTCTCCCGGGGGGCGGGATGCCCGCACCGGAGGTGGGTGTGGTCATCGTGCAACCCGGTGACGTGGGTCTGCAGACCGAACTGCCCGGCCGCCTGGAAGCCTCGCGCATCGCCCAGGTGCGCGCCCGTGCGACCGGCATCCTGCAGCAGCGTCTGTTCCGCGAGGGCAGCGATGTGAAGGCCGGCCAGGCCCTGTTCCGGATCGACGCGGCGCCCTACCAGGCCAGTCTGCAAAGTGCCCAGGCCAGCCTGGCCCGCGCCCAGGCCAACCTGGCCAACGCATCGGCGGTGGTCGAACGCTACGCGCCACTGGTGAAGGAAAACGCGATCAGCCAGCAGGACTTCACCAGCGCCGTGGCGGCCCAGAAAACCGCCGAAGCCGATGTGGCCGCGGCCCGTGCGGCGGTGCAGACCGCATCCATCAGCCTCAACCACACGAACGTCGCGGCACCCATCTCGGGCCGCATCGGCCGCGCGCTGGTGACGGAAGGTGCTCTGGTGGGGCAGGGCGAGGCCACCCCGCTGGCCGTGATCCAGCAGGTGGACCCGCTCTATGTGAACTTCACCCAGTCGGCCACCGAGGCCATGAAGCTCAAGCGCGCCATGCAAGCCGGCCAGCTCAAGGGCGCGGGCAGCGGCGCGGCCGAGGTGCGCGTGGTGCTGGACGACGGCAGTGAACACGCCCGGCCGGGCAAGCTGCTGTTCTCGGACCTGACGGTCGATGCCACCACCGGGCAGGTGACGCTGCGCGCCGAGGTGCCCAACCCGGGCGGCGCGTTGCTGCCGGGTCTTTACGTCCGGGTGCGCCTGGAGCAGGCCGTGGCCAGCGACGCGATCACACTGCCGCAGCAGGCCGTCACGCGGACCGCGCAAGGCGACTCGGTCAAGGTGGTGGCGGCCGACGGAAAGATCGAGAACCGCAGCGTGAAGATCGGCGGCCAGCAAGGGGGCCGCTGGGTCGTGCTCGATGGTTTGAAGGCCGGTGAGCAAGTGATGGTCGACGGCTTCCAGAAGGTGGGCATGCTGCCGCCAGGCACACCGGTCAAGGCGGTTCCCTGGACGCCACCCACTGCCGCACCCGCTGCCACCGCGCAGCCCGCGGCCGCGGCCGCGCCGGCGCCAGCGGCCCGGTAAGGAGCGCCCGGCATGGCCCAGTTCTTCATCAACCGCCCCATCTTCGCGTGGGTGATCGCGCTTTTCATCATGGTCGCGGGCGCGGTGTCCATCACCCAGCTGCCGATTGCGCAATACCCGCCGGTGGCGCCGCCGTCCATCGTCATCAACGCCACCTACCCGGGTGCCTCTGCCAAGACGCTGGAAGACAGCGTGCTCTCGGTCATCGAACAGGAAATGAACGGCTCACCCGGGCTGATCTACATGGAGGCCGTGGCCCAGGCGAACGGCACCGGTGCGATCACGCTGAGCTTCGAACCGGGAACCAACGCCGACCTCGCACAGGTCGATGTGCAGAACCGGCTCTCGCGTGCCTCGCCGCGCCTGCCGGCGGCGGTGACGCAGCAAGGTGTGCGGGTGGAGAAGGCGCGAAGCAACTTCTTGCTGTTCACCATCCTCTCGAGCGACGATCCGGCCTGGGACCCGGTGGCCCTGGGGGACTTTGCCTCGCGCAGCGTGGTGCCTGAAATCCAGCGCGTGGCCGGTGTGGGCCAGGCCCAGCTGTTCGGTACCGAGCGCGCCATGCGCATCTGGATCGACCCGGCCAAGCTGCTGGGCTACAACCTCAGCGCGGCCGATGTGACCAACGCCATCCGTGCGCAGAATGCGCAGGTGTCGGCCGGTGAGATCGGTGCTCTGCCCAATGTGGCCGGTCAGAGCATCGCGGCCACGGTGGTGGTCAGCGGACAGCTCTCTTCGGTGGAACAGTTCGGCAACGTCGTGCTGCGCGCCAGCGGCAGTGGTGCGGCGGTGCGGTTGAAGGATGTGGCCCGCATCGAGCTCGGCGCCCAGACCTACGCCACCTCGGCGCGCTTGAACGGCAAGCCGTCCACCGGCATCGGCGTGCAGCTCTCGCCCAACGGCAATGCGCTGGCCACCGCGCAGGCGGTGCGCGACAAGATGGCCGAGCTGGAGAAGTTCTTCCCCAAGGGCATGAGCTGGACCGTTCCCTACGACAGCTCCAAGTTCGTGAAGATCTCCATCCAGGGCGTGGCGGTCACGCTCGCCGAGGCGGTGGCCCTGGTGTTCCTGGTGATGTTCCTGTTCCTGCAGAACTGGCGCTACACCGTCATTCCCACCATCGTCGTGCCGGTGGCTTTGCTGGGCACCTTTGCCAGCCTGCTGGCCATGGGCTTTTCCATCAACGTGCTCACCATGTTCGGCATGGTGCTGGTGATCGGCATCGTGGTGGACGACGCCATCGTGGTGGTGGAAAACGTCGAGCGGATCATGAGCGAGGAGGGCCTGCCGCCGCTGGAGGCCACGCGCAAGGCCATGGGCCAGATCTCGGGCGCCATCATCGGGGTGACCGTGGTGCTGATCTCGGTGTTCGTGCCGCTGGCCTTCTTCAGCGGTTCGGTCGGCAACATCTACCGCCAGTTCGCAGCGGTCATGGGCGTGTCCATCGCGTTCTCGGCCTTCATGGCTTTGTCGCTCACGCCGGCCCTCTGCGCCACGCTGCTCAAGCCGGTGGAAGCCGGACACGCCCACGCCAAGACGGGATTCTTCGGCTGGTTCAACCGCCTGTTCAACCGCACCGCCAAGCGCTACGAAGGCGGTGTGGCTGCCCTGCTGCCGCGCGCCGGTCGCTCGCTGGTCATCTACGGAGCCATCGTGGCAGCGGTGGTGGTGTTCTACCAGCGCTTGCCCACGTCGTTTCTGCCCAACGAAGACCAGGGGACCATGCTGGTGAACGTGCAGCTGCCCCCGGGCGCCACCCAGGCGCGCACGCTCGAGGTGATGAAGCAGGTGGAAGGCTATGTGCTGCAGCAGCCGGAGGTGCAGAGCATGGTCAGCGTGCTGGGCTTCAGCTTCTCGGGGCAGGGGCAGAACGCGGCGCTGGCGTTCATCACGCTCAAGGACTGGTCCGAGCGCACCGCGCCGGGCAGCGACGCCCAGTCCATCGCCGGGCGGGCCTTCGGCGCGCTGTCGGGCATTCGCGATGCCTTCATCTTTGCGCTCAGCCCGCCGCCGATTCCCGAGCTGGGTTCTTCATCCGGTTTCAGCTTCCGCCTGCAGGACCGCGCCGGCCTGGGCCGCGACGCCCTGCTGGCCGCACGCAACCAGATGCTGGGCATGGCCTCGCAGAGCAAGCTGCTGGCCCAGGTGCGTCCCGACGGCCTGGAAGACGCGCCGCAACTGCAGATCGACATCGACCGCGACCGTGCCAATGCGCAGGGGGTGGGGTTCGATGCCATCGGTGGCGCCATCGGCACAGCGCTCGGGTCCAGCTATGTGAACGACTTTCCCAACGCCGGTCGCCTGCAGCGTGTGGTGGTGCAGGCCGATGCCACGGCCCGCATGCAGCCCGACGACGTGCTGCGCCTGACGGTGCAGAACAGCCAGGGTCAGGCGGTGCCGCTGTCGGCGTTTGCCAGCACCCGCTGGGTCACCGGCCCGATGCAGACCGTGCGCTACAACGGCTATCCGGCCATGCGCATCAGCGGCAGCGCCGCGCCGGGCGTGAGCACCGGCCAGGCCATGGCCGAGATGGAGGCGCTGGCGGCCCGGTTGCCGCAAGGCTTCGGCTTCGAATGGACCGGTCAGTCGCGCGAGGAGAAACTGGCCGGTTCCCAGGCCACGATCCTGTACGCCTTCGCCATCCTGGCGGTGTTCCTGGCGCTGGCCGCCCTGTACGAGAGCTGGACGATTCCGCTCGCGGTGGTGCTGGTGGTGCCGTTGGGCGTGCTGGGTGTGCTGCTGGCCACGCAGCTGCGCGGCTATTCGAACGACGTGTACTTCCAGGTCGGGTTGATCACCATCATCGGCCTGTCGGCGAAGAACGCGATTCTGATCATCGAGTTCGCCAAAGACCTGCAGGCGCAAGGCAAGGGCCTGATCGAGTCGGCGCTGGCTGCCGCCCACTTGCGCTTCCGGCCCATCATCATGACCTCGCTGGCCTTCACGCTGGGCGTGTTGCCGCTGTTCCTGGCCACCGGCGCCGGTTCGGCCAGCCAGCGTGCCATCGGCACCGGCGTGATCGGCGGCATGCTCACCGGCACGGTGCTGGCGGTGATCTTCGTGCCCGTTTTCTTTGTGGTGGTGCGCACGCTGTTCAAGGGCAGCGAGCGCCAGCACCGGCTCGATGCCGAGCAAGCCAGCAGCCACGGTGTCCACTGACAGGACGAATCCCATGATCATGAAATTCAGTGCATTGACCCTGGCCGTTGCGGTGTCCGGCTGCTCCTTCATTCCCATGCCGGCGGCGTTTCCCGGGCAGGCGGCCGACGCGGCGGCCGGCGCCGCCTTGCCCGCCTGGGAGACGGTGGTGGCCGATGCGCGGCTGCGCGAGCTCATCAGCCTGGCCCTGCAAAACAACCGCGACCTGCGGGTGGCCGCGCTCCGCATGGAGCAGGTGCGCGCCGAGTACCAGATTCGCCGCGCCGACGGGCTGCCCACGCTGAACCTGGCCGCCAGCGGCAACCGCCAGCCCAACGGCAATGGCGGCATCAGCAGCACCTACACCGCCGGGCTGACCATGGCCGGCTGGGAGCTGGACTTCTTCGGTCGCGTCGCCGCCCTCAAGGAGGCCGCGCTGGCCCAGTACCTGGCCAGTGAAGAGGCACGCCGGGCCGCGCAGACCAGCCTGGTGGCTGCCGTGGCCAACGGCTGGCTGGCGCTGCAGGCCGACGAGGAGCTGCTGGCGCTGACCCGGCGCACCCTGGTCACGCGCGAAGATTCGCAGCGCCTGACGAAACTGCGGCTGGACAATGGTGCCGCCTCGGCGCTGGACCTGCGGCAGGCCGAATCCCTGGCTGCCGCGGCCCGCAGCACCCAGACCCAGCTGCAACGTTCGCGCGCATTGAACCTCAATGCCCTGACCCTGCTGTTGGGGCAGGTCCCGCCGGTGGCCCTTCTTCCCACGGTCGACGCCCCGTTGGCGGCCCTGCGACCGGTGCCGGAAGGACTGCCTTCCTCCGCCAGGCCGAGCAGTCGCTGATCGCTGCCAACGCCAACATCGGCGCGGCGCGTGCGGCCTTCTTCCCGCGCATCTCGCTCACCGCCGGTGTCGGAACGGCGAGCAGCGAACTCTCGGGCCTGTTCAAGGGCGGCTCCTGGGGATTCACGCTGGCGCCGCAGGCCGTGCTCCCGATCTTCGATGCCGGTCGCAACCAGGCCAATCTCGACTCGGCCAAGGTCGGCCGCGACATCGCGATCGCGCAGTACGAGAAAGCGATCCAGACCGCATTCCGGGAAGTGGCCGATGCGCTGGCCGGGCGCGCCACCCTGGACGACCAGCTGCGGGACTTGCAACTCCAGGCTGCGGCCGATGCCGAGCGCCTGCGCCTGACGGAATTGCGTTACCGCGGTGGTGTGGCCAGTTCGCTGGACTGGCTGGACGCACAACGTTCGCTGTTTGCCACGCAGCAGTCGTCGACCCAGCTGAAGCTGGCGCAACAGCAGAACCAGGTCGCTCTCTACAAGGCACTCGGCGGCGGGTATTGAACAAGCACTTTTCCGCAGCGAAGTGCCCGACCCAGCACACACCGCGGAACCGGCTTTGCCGGGCCGCTGGTGTGGTCCCCCTGGGGGGAAGCCGCGCAGCGGCGCAGGGGGGTCAGACCGTGGGCAAATCGTAGAACTGCACGATGTGGTCCCAGGCGTCCTGCGGGTCGTCGACCAGCTTGAACAGTTCCACGTCTTCGGGCGAGATCATGCCTTCGTCGACCAGCACATCGAAGTGGATGAGCCGCTTCCAGTACTCGGAGCCGAACAGCACGATGGGCACCGGTTTGGCCTTCTTGCACTGCACCAGCGTGATGACTTCGAACAGTTCGTCCAGCGTTCCGAAGCCACCCGGAAAAGCCACCAGGGCTTTGGCGCGCATCATGAAATGCATCTTGCGCAGCGCGAAGTAGTGGAACTTGAAACTCAGCTCGGGTGAAATGAACCGGTTGCCCGACTGCTCGTGCGGCAGCGCGATGTTCAGGCCCACGTTGAGCGCTCCTTCGTCATGCGCTCCCCGGTTGGCCGCCTCCATGATGCCGGGGCCGCCGCCGGTGCAGATGAAGAGCTGGTCTTCTTTAGGGCAGCGCGCGCTGTAGCGCGCCACGATGCGGGCGAACTCGCGCGCCCGGTCGTAGAAGTGTGCGTTGCGCAGCAGGGCGCGCGCCTTGGCGACGGTGCCTGCATCGCCACCCTCCTCGGCCAGCGCCAACTGGTTCTGCGCCTCGGCCGGTTCGCGCACGCGCGCGCTGCCAAAGACCACGACGGTGCTTTCGATGCCCAGGTCGCGCTGCGCCAGGTCGGGCTTGAGCATTTCCAGCTGGAAGCGGATGCCGCGGGTTTCTCGCCGCAGCAGGAATTCAGGGTCGGCAAAGGCCAGGCGGTAGGCATCGGCATGCAGGGGATGGCCGTTGTTGGAATGGGCCTGCAGGTCGGCCCACGCGTCAGCGATGCGGCGCTCGTTCAGCTGTTGTGTGGTTTTCATGGCGTGTCTTTCAGAGGTGGTGGCATTGTGAGCTCAGAGTCCCAAGGCCAGGGCCAGCGGCACGAAGGCCACGGCCAGTGCATTGCCCAGCATGATCATCGCCGCGACTTTGTCGGGCTCCTGGCGGTAGCGCTCGGCCAGCATGAACTGCATCACGGCCGGCGGCAGGGCGGCGAACAGCAGCAGCTGGCCGCGCGCTGCGCCCTCCAGACCCAAGGCCCAGGCCAGCGGGATGCCGATGGCCAGGCCGATCACCGGTCGCGCGAGCGCGCCCAGCAGACCCAGGGCGAGGCCGGATCGGGTGAGCGAAGTCAGGCGCACGCCGAGCGCGAACAGCATCATGGGCAGCAGGGCGTCGCCCAGCAGTTTCAGGCCCGAGAGCAGCACATCGGGCGGGCGCAGGTCGGTCAGGGCGCTGGCAAAGCCCAACACCGTGGCGATCATCAACGGGCTGCTGAGCAGGTCGCGGGTGCGGGCCGACGCACTGGTGATGCGCGCGCCGATCGAGAAGTGGAACAGGTTGCTGACCGAGAACAAGGCCACGGCCGCGCCGAAGTTCGCCGGCCCGAAGGCCAGCAGGGCCAGCGGCAGGCCCATGTTGCCGCAGTTGTTGAACATCACCACAGGCACCAGGGTGCGGGGCTGGGCGCCGAACAACCGAGCCACCGGCCAGGCCAGCAGGCCGCTGCCGAGAATCAGCACCGTGCCGCCGATCAGCAGCGGCACATGATCGGCCAGGTGGAAGTCCTTGGCGGCCAGTGCCGAGTACACCAGCACCGGCGCCAGCACATCCAGCGCGATGCGGTTGAACACCGCCATGTCGGGCACTTTGCGACATGCGTAGCCGTAGCCGATCGCGACGATCAGGAAGACCGGGACGATGACGTCGGCTATGCGAGCGAGCAGTTCCATGTGTCAGCGGCCCAAAATCAAAAGGCTCCCGGGGGAGCCTTTCAACACCGTGTCTGAAATCAGACGCGCTTGCGGTATTCACCCGTGCGGGTGTCGATCTCGATCTTGTCGTCCTGCGCCACGAACAGAGGCACGGCGACCTCGAAGCCGGTCGCGATCTTGGCGGGCTTCATCACCTTGCCGGACGTGTCGCCCTTGACGGCGGGTTCGGTCCAGGTGATCACGCGCTCGACGCTGGTGGGCAGTTCGACCGAAATTGCCTTGCCGTCGTAGAACACCACTTCGACGGTCATGCCGTCTTCGAGGTAGTTCAGGGCATCGCCCATGTTTTCGGCTTCGACTTCGTACTGGTTGTATTCGCTGTCCATGCAGACGTACATCGGGTCGGCGAAGTAGGAGTAGGTGCACTCCTTCTTGTCCAGAATGATCTGGTCCATCTTGTCGTCGGCGCGGCAGACCACTTCGGTGGCCATGTTGTTCAGCAGGGCCTTGAGCTTGAGGCGAACGGTGGCGGCGCCGCGGCCGCCGCGGGCGTATTCGGTCTTCAGGACGATCATCGGGTCCTTGCCGTGCATGATCACATTGCCGGCGCGCAGTTCTTGGGCGATTTTCATAAAGATTCCAACGGGTTGGGCCGCGAGTTCCGGCAGGGCTGAAGGGCCCGGGAACGGTGCTGATGGCTGCGATCTGTGCGGCGAGGCAGATGGCTGGCAGACAACGGGGCTCGGTGTGAGCCGGACCGGTATTCCGCAAAGCCTTGAATTTTATCGCTTTTCGGCGACGAATCCGAGCAGTTGCGTCGTCAGGTCGGGCTGCGCCAGCAGGCGCGCGCGCGCCGCCTGCACGCAGTCGCGCCAGCTGTTCACCACTGCCCAGCCGGGCCAGACCGGCGCGTCGGGCTCCGCCAGACCGTTCCAGACCCGATGAAATGCCCGCAGCGAGGGCGGTGCCTGCAGCCAGTCCAGAAACGCGCCGAGCTTGGCATGGTGCGCGTTGTCGTGCTGGGGGTAGATGTGCCAGACGAACGGCTGGCCGGCCCAGAGCGCCCGCACCAGCGAGTCTTCGCCGCGCACGAAATTCAGGTCGCAGGCCCACAGCAGGTGGTCGTAGTGGCGCTGTGCGAGGCGCGGCAGGCGGTGCAGGGTGGCGTGGCCGGTGTCCAGGCCCTGGGCCAGGGCGGTGTCGACCGCTTCGCTCGTCCGGCCGGCGGTGACCAGCCAGTCGCTGGGCATTTCTTCACCGGCCTGTGCCAGCAAAGCGGGCAGGGCGGCCGGCTCGTAGCAGAACAGGCTGGCGCGCGGTCGGCCAGCGGCGGGCAGCCCTAGAGAGGCGAGCCAGGCGCCGGGGTCAACGGCGGCCTGCCGCGCCGCCAGGTCGTGCTCGCGCAGCAGGCCGCCCGTGGCCGGTGTGAAGCCGGGGTAGAAAAACCACTGGCCCGCGCCGTGCAAAGGCCCGCCCGACACCCGCGACGGCAGGCGGTGGGAACGTTCCACGTAGGGCTCTGCGCTCATGTATTCGAGGTTGATCCAGACCGGCAGCGGCGCGCCCGTCGCGCTGGCGCTGGCCCGGTGTTCCTGCAGCTCGGTCGGCGGGCGGCAACCGAAGGTTTCGATCCACACATCGGCCAGCGGCAGACCGGCCAGCAGGCCCGGCGCCAGCGGCTTGGTCCAGTGCAGGACGCGAACCGAGTTCAAGTGGCCCTCGAGCGCACCGGGCGCCATCCACCGCAGCGCGTCGGGCGCGTCGATCCACAGCCGCACCCTGTGCCCGCGCGCTGCCAGGTCGGCACAGAGGCGCCAGCACACGCCGATGTCACCGAGGTTGTCCACGACGTGGCAGAACACATCCCAGGTGAGGGCGGTGGCGGGGTTTGAGCGGGCTTGCACGGCGAGCATGGTCATCATCTTGCCGCATTCCCTGCCGGCTCAAGGCTGCCTGCGGCCCGTTCACAATACCGCCCATGTCCAGCGCCGCACCCGAAGCACCGCATTCAGAACAATTGCTCAGCGAAGTCGCGGCCCTGCCGGGGCTGCCCGGCGTCTACCGGTACTTTGATGGCCAGGGCCAGTTGCTCTATGTGGGCAAAGCGCGCAACCTGAAAAAGCGCGTCAGCAGCTATTTCCAGAAAAACCACGACGGCACGCGCATCGGCCACATGGTGGGCAAGATCGTTCGCATGGAGACCACGGTGGTGCGCTCCGAGGCCGAGGCGCTGCTGCTGGAAAACAACCTGATCAAGACGCTGAGCCCCCGGTTCAACATCCTGTTCCGCGACGACAAGAGCTACCCCTATCTCAAGATCACCGGCACGCGCGAAACCTACCGCACCGCGGGAACCCAACCGCGCATGGCCTACTACCGTGGCGTGGTGGACAAGCGCCACAGCTACTACGGGCCTTATCCCAGCGCCTGGGCGGTGAAGGAGTCCATCACGCTGCTGCAAAAGGTGTTTCGCCTGCGCACCTGCGAAGACACGGTGTTCACCAATCGCACCAGGCCCTGTCTGTTGTTCCAGATCAAGCGCTGCAGCGGCCCGTGTGTCGACCTGATCGAGGCCGAAGACTACGGACGCGATGTGTCCGCGGCCGAGCGCTTCCTGCGCGGGGAAACCCAGGCTGTGCTCGACGAGCTGGAGACCCGCATGCTGGCGCACGCGGAGAAACTTGAATTCGAGCAGGCGGCCGAAATCCGTAACCAGATGAGTGCGCTCTCGAAGGTGCTGCACCAGCAGGCGATGGACAACGTGTCCGACAAGGATGTGGACGTGCTGGCGGTGAAGGTTCAAGGCGGTCGTGCGTGCGTGAACCTGGCCATGATCCGCGGCGGCCGCCACCTGGGCGACCGGCCGTATTTCCCGGCGCATGTGGAAGACGCAACCCAGATCGAAAACCTGCTGGCCGAAGATGGCCCAGCGGTCGGCGATCCGGCCGAGCGCGTGGCGGTGCAAGTGCTCGAAGCCTTCATCGCCCAGCACTACCTGGGCACTGCCATGCCACACACGCTGGTGACCAGCCACCCGGTGGGCAAGCCGTTGCTCGACGCCTTGACCGAGCAGACCGGCTCACGAGTCAACGCGGTGCACCAGCCGCGCGAGCACCGCCGCATCTGGCTGGAAATGGCGCAGAAGAACGCCGACATCGCGCTCGCCCGCCTGCTGGCCGAAGAGGGCTCGCAGCAGGCGCGCACCCGGGCGCTGGCCGAGGCGCTCAGCCTGCCCGACGACGATCTGGACGGTTTGCGCATCGAGTGCTTCGACATCTCGCACACGGCCGGCGAGTCGACCCAGGCGTCCTGCGTGGTGTTCGAAGGCCACAAGATGCAGAACGCGCAGTACCGCCGCTACAACATCGACGGCATCACCGGCGGCGACGACTACGCCGCCATGCGCCAGGTCCTGTTGCGCCGCTACGGCAAGATCGCCGAAGTGCTGCGAGCCGAGTCGGCGGAAGCGCTGCGCAGGGAGCCAGACGAAGCGTTGACCACCACCGCCGCTGCGGACGGCCCGGAGCCTGTGGCGGAAGGCAGCACCGACGCCACCTCGGGCCTGCCCACCGGACCGCGCATGCCCGACCTGGTGCTGGTCGACGGCGGCAAGGGGCAGGTGAGGGCCTGGACCTGTCGCTCATCGTGGGCGTGGAGAAGGGCGAAGGCCGCAAGGTGGGCCTGGAGGAGCTGGTGTTCGCCGACGGGCGCGAGAAGGTCTACCTGGGCCACGATTCGGCGGCACTGATGCTGGTGGCGCAGATCCGCGACGAGGCTCACCGCTTTGCCATCACCGGCATGCGCGCGGCGCGCGCCAAGGTGCGGACTGGCGGCAGCAAGCTCGAAGACATTCCCGGCGTTGGCCCCAAAAAGCGGGCACGTCTGTTGCAGCGTTTTGGCGGTGTGCGCGGTGTGGCATCTGCCAGCGTCGAAGACCTGTGCACGGTGGAGGGTATCTCGGCCGAGCTGGCCGACGCGATCTACCGCGCCCTGCACTAGGGCGGGGCTCCCCCATAATCACGCCATGTTTTTCAACCTTCCCACCTTGCTGACCTGGGCGCGCATCGTCGCCATCCCGCTGATCATCGGTGTGTTCTACCTGGAAGGCTTGAGTGCGAAAGAGCAGAACCTGATCGCTACGGTGCTGTTCGTGGTGTTCGCCGCCACCGACTGGGCCGACGGTTACCTGGCCCGCAAGCTCAACCAGACCTCGGCCTTCGGTGCCTTCCTCGATCCGGTGGCCGACAAGTTCCTGGTCTGCGCCAGCCTGCTGGTGCTGGTGCATCTGGAGCGGGCCGATGTGTTCGTGGCGCTCATCATCATCGGTCGTGAGATCGCCATCTCGTCGCTGCGCGAGTGGATGGCCATCATTGGCGCTACCAAGAGCGTGGCGGTGCACATGATCGGCAAACTGAAGACAGCGGTGCAGATGACGGCCATTCCGTTCCTGCTGTTTGACGCCACGGTGTTCGGCTTGATCGACACCCACCTCTGGGGCACCTGGCTGATCTGGATTTCAGCGGTGCTCACCGTCTGGTCCATGGTGTATTACCTCCAGAAGGCGCTGCCCGAGATCCGAGCCCGTTCGCGCTGATGGCACCCGCGATCCAAGACAACGGCTGGCTGCGTGCCATGCCCTGGGTGTTCGTGCTGATCTGGAGCACCGGTTTCATCGTCGCGCGTTACGGCATGCCGCACGCGCCACCCATGTCGTTTCTGGCGGTGCGTTACGCGCTGTCCATCCTGTGTTTCCTGCCGTGGATCTTGGCGGCTGGTGTCAGGTGGCCCACCGGCCGCATGCAGGCGCTGCACCTCGCCGTCACCGGCGTGCTGATGCACGCGGTCTACCTGGGCGGGGTGTGGGCGGCGGTCAAGGCGGGCATGGGCTCGGGGCTGTCTTCGCTCATCGTCGGCATCCAGCCGGTGCTCACCGCCATCTGGCTCACCAGCGTGGGCGGGCAGCACGTGTCCAAGCGGCAGTGGCTGGGCCTGGTGCTCGGCTTCGCCGGGCTGGTGCTGGTGGTCTCGCGCAAGTTCGGCGCTGGCGGCCCGGGCGATTCGGCCAACTGGCACAACCTGTCGTTCGCCGTGATGGCGCTGTTCGCCATCACCGTCGGCACGCTGTACCAGAAGCGGTTTGTGCAGCCCTGCGATGTGCGCAGCGCCAACACCGTGCAGCTGTGTGCCGCCTTGCTGGTGACCCTGCCCCTGGCGCTGCTGGAGGCCGAACCCATGGCCTGGTTGCTGCCCGGCGGCGGCTGGAACGGCGAGCTGATCGGAGCCATGGCCTGGTCGGTGCTCGGGCTCACGCTGGGCGGCAGTTCGCTGCTGTACCTGCTGATCCAGCGCGGCGCCGCCGCGTCCGTCACCAGCCTGATGTACCAGGTGCCCCCGTGCACCGCTTTCATCGCCTGGCTGCTGTTTGCCGAACCCATCACCGCCACGACGCTGGCCGGCACCGCGCTCACCGCGTTTGGCGTGAGCCTGGTGGTTCGGGCAGCGCCCATCAAACACTGACAAAAAAGAAGGCTTGATATGACTACCCACCGCATCGCGGTCATCGCCGGCGACGGCATCGGCACCGAGGTCATGCCCGAGGGCATCCGCGTGCTGGAAGCCGCTGCATCACGGTTCAACATCTCGCTGCAATTTGATCACTTCGATTTTTCGAGCTGCGACTACTTTGAGAAGCACGGCAAGATGCTGCCCGATGACTGGAAAGACCAGATCGGTGGGCACGATGCGATCTACTTCGGCGCTGTGGGCTGGCCCGACAAGGTGCCCGACCACGTCTCGCTCTGGGGTTCGCTGTTGATGTTCCGCCGCGAGTTCGACCAGTACGTCAACGTGCGTCCGGCCAAGCTCATGCCCGGCGTGACCGCGCCGGTGGTGCGGCGCGACGGCAGCCCGCGCCAGCCGGGCGAGATCGACATGGTGATCGTGCGCGAGAACACCGAAGGCGAGTACAGCAGCATCGGCGGCCGCATGTACGCCGGCACGGAGCGCGAGATCGTGGTGCAAGAGACCGTGATGTCGCGCATCGGCGTGGACCGCGTGTTGCGCTACGCCTTCGAGGTGGCGCGTTCGCGACCCAAGAAGCACCTGACCAGCGCCACCAAGAGCAACGGCATCGCCATCACCATGCCGTACTGGGACGAGCGAGTGGCCGAGATGGCGAAACAGTACCCGGACGTGACGGTCGACAAGTTCCACATCGACATCCTCACCGCGCATTTCGTCCAGCGCCCGGACTTCTTCGACGTGGTGGTGGGCAGCAACCTGTTCGGCGACATCCTGTCCGACCTGGGCCCGGCCTGCACCGGCACCATCGGCATCGCGCCCAGCGCCAACCTCAACCCGACCCGCCAGCACCCCTCGCTGTTTGAGCCGGTGCACGGCTCGGCGCCCGACATCGCGGGTCAAGGCATTGCCAATCCCATCGGCCAGATCTGGTGCGGCGCGATGATGCTGGACCACCTCGGCCACCGCGACGCACACGACTCGGTGATGAGTGCGATTGAGGCCACCCTGCAGCCCGGCAGTGGCGCGCCACGCACCCGCGACCTCGGCGGTACCGCGTGCACGGCCGACGTGGGCCGCGCGATCGTCCAGGCACTGCGCGCCTGATCCTCAGGGTGGGAAGCGGGCCGCGCCATTTTTCGAAAAACCCAAAGGCGGGCGTGGGCAAAACGTCTAGAATTCCGGGTCCGTGTAAGCATCGTCCGACCCAGCCATTGCATGTATTGACAGGGGTACGGCCCCGTGGGTTTAATTACAAGGCATTAGTTTTCTGACCGCCGGGCCGAAGTGATGCGAACAAGATCGACCCAGCCACGTATTCCGCAGTTCACGCGTTTTGCGGTCTTTCAGTGTCTGGTTTGCATGGACTTTTCTTACCAAATCAAGAGGGGCTATTTGTGAATAAAACAGAACTCGTCGAACACATTGCGAAGCACGCCGACATTTCCAAGGCTGCCGCGACCCGTGCGCTGGATTCCACCATCACCGCCATCCGCACCACGCTGAAAAAAGGCGGCACCGTGTCGCTGGTTGGCTTTGGTTCGTTTGCCGTGACCAAGCGCCCCGCACGCAAGGGTCGCAACCCACGCACCGGCGCTGAGATTAAAATCAAGGCCGCCAAGGTGCCGAAGTTCCGCCCGGGCAAGGCCCTGAAGGATGCGCTGAACTGAAGCGAATCCATGATTTCCCGGTGGGGTGCTTAGCTCAGTCGGTAGAGCGGCGCCCTTACAAGGCGTAGGTCGGCGGTTCGACCCCGTCAGCACCCACCACCATCGAAAAGGCGAACCCGGGTTCGCCTTTTTTGTTGTTCGAACCCGGCGCCCGAGTTTGCAGTCTGTTTGTTGTTTCAGGATTTCAAGGCATGTTCGATACCATCCGCAATCACAAGAAGTACCTGATGGGCTTTTTGATGATCCTGATCATTCCCAGCTTCGTGCTGTTCGGCGTGCAGGGCTTCACCGACCCCAGCAACCAGTCGGAAACCGTGGCCACGGTGGACGGTGTCGACATCAACAAGCTCGAATGGGACCAGGCCCATCAGGCCGAGGCCCAGCGCCTGCGCGAGGCCATGCCTTCCATCGATGCCAAGCTGCTCGACAGCGACGAGGCACGCTACGCGACGCTGGAGCGCATGGTGAGGGACCGTGTTTTGGCGGTGGCCGCGCAAAAGCTGCACCTCTACACCAGCGACCAGCGCCTGGCCCGTGACCTGCAGCAAAACGAGACCATCGCTTCACTGCGCCGTCCCGACGGCACCCTGGATGTGGAGGCCTACCGCGCCCTGGTGGGTCGCCAGGGCATGACACCCGAAATGTTCGAATCCCAGGTGCGAGCCGACCTGTCTCAACGTCAGGTCACACAGGGTATCGTTGCTTCGGGCATTGCGCCCGCAGCGCTGGCCCAGGTGTCCCTCAATGCATTTTTTGAACGCCGGGAGGTGCGGATCCAGCGTTTCAAGGCCAGCGATTTCGCCGCCAGCGTCAACCCGAGCGACGCCGACATCCAGACCTTTTACGCCAACAACCCGGCCTTGTTCCAGGCGCCCGAGCAGGCCGATGTGGAGTACCTGGTGCTCGATGCCACAGCCCTGGCCAACGCCGTGGTTTTGAACGAGGCCGACCTGCGCGCTTACTACGATCAAAACGCCAGCCGGCTTTCTGGCGGTGAAGAGCGCCGTGCCAGCCACATCCTGCTCACGGTGCCCCAAGGCGCACCGGCGGCCGAGAAAGACGCCGTGCGCCAGCGCGCTCAGGAATTGCTCGCCGAGGTGCTCAAAGATCCTTCGAAATTCGGCGAGCTGGCCAAGGCCAAGTCTCAAGATCCAGGCTCCTCGGTCAAGGGTGGTGATCTCGACTTCTTCGCCCGCGGTGCCATGGTCAGGTCTTTCGAAGATGCCGCTTTTGCCCTGCAGAAAGGCGCGATATCCGACCTGGTCGAGAGCGAGTTCGGTTTCCACATCATCCAGCTCACCGACATCAAGGCGCCTGCGGTCCGCAGCTTTGAAGCCATGCGACCCGAGATCGAAGCCGACCTGAAAAAGCAGCAGGCCCAAAAGCAGTTTGCCGACAGCGCTGAGGCGTTCACCAACCTGGTTTTTGAGCAGCCGGACAGTCTCCAGCCTGCGGCGGAGCGCCTCAGACTGTCGGTGCAGACAGCACGCGGTCTTACCCGCGATGCCAGACCGGACGTCGGCGTGCTGGGCAACCAGCGGCTGCTCGCCGCCATCTTTGCGCCCGATTCAGTGGAGAAAAAGCGCAACACCGAAGCGATCGAGACCGGCTCCAGCCAGCTCACGGCCGCCCGCGTGGTGCAGTACACACCGGCCCGCACGATGCCCCTGGCCGAAGTGCGCGACCAGGTGCGCACGCGCCTGGTGGCTCAGCGCTCGGCCGAGCTCGCCCGGGAAGAGGGAGGCAAGAAGCTGGCCGCCTGGAAGGCCGGGGGCGATGCCACCGGCATGTCCGCGCCGGTGATCGTGGCACGCGACAGTGCACAGGGACTGGACCAGCCCTTGCTCGACGCCGCTCTCAGCGTCGACCCCAGGAAGCTGCCGGCATGGGCTGGCGTGGCACTGGGTGAGCAAGGTTATGCAGTGATCCGCGTGGACCAGGTGCTGCCGCGGGCCCCACGCGACGCCCAGGCGCAGGCCCAGGAAGTGCTGCAATACGGCCAGTGGTGGGCGTCCGCTGAAGGTCAGGCTTACTACGACACGCTCAAGGAGCGTTTCAAGGTCAAGATTCAGGTGCCCGAGCCCAAACGCTGAGCTTTTGCACGGCGCTTCACGCTATAATGCAGGGCTGCGGTGGCTGTAGCTCAGTTGGTAGAGTCCAGGATTGTGATTCCTGTTGTCGTGGGTTCGAGCCCCATCAGCCACCCCACCCACACCGAGCCCGCGCTTTGCAAGAAGCGCGGGCTTTTCATTGGGCCGGCGTGGGTCAGTTCACCAGCACCAGCTTGCCCTTGACCGATCGCGATTCCATGATGGCGTAGGCCTTGGGCAACTCGCTCATGGGCAGGGTCTGGTCGATCACCGGCTTGATCTGTCCTTTCAGGTACATGCCTGCCAGGGTCTGCATCATCGCCGCATTGGCCTGCGGCTCGCGCTTGGCGAAGTCGCCCCAGAACACGCCCACGATGCTGGCGCCCTTGAGCAGGCTCAGGTTCAGCGGCAGACTGGGAATGGGGCCGCTGGCAAAACCCACCACCAGGTAGCGTCCACGCCAGGCGATGGAGCGGAAAGCCGGTTCGGCGAAGTCGCCGCCCACCGGGTCGTAGACCACGTCCGGCCCCTTGCCGTTGCTCAGGCGCTTGATCTCGTCCCGCAGCGTGGTCTGGGGTGTGTGCACGCTGTAGTTGACGGTCTCGTCGGCCCCCAGGGATTTGCACAGCGCGCATTTTTCATCGCTCGACGCGGCAGCGATCACCCGCGCGCCGGCCGCTTTGGCAATCTGTATCGCTGCCGTGCCCACGCCACCCGCGGCACCGAGGATCAGCACCGTCTCGCCCGACTGCAGGGCCGCGCGATCCATCAAGGCGTGCCACGAGGTGGCGTAAATCATGATGAACGCGGCCGCATCCACCGGCAGAAAGCCGGGAGGCAGCGGCATGCACAGCGAGGCCGGTGCCAGTGTGTGGGTACCGAATCCGCCGGTGCCGCTGAGGCAGGCCACGCTCTGTCCCACCTGCAGGTGCCTGACGCCTTCACCCACTGCGCGCACCACCCCGGCATATTCGGAGCCGGGTACAAACGGCAGTGCAGGTTTCATCTGGTACTTGTTCTGCACGATGAGCAGGTCCGGGAAATTCAGGCTGGCGGCCTGGATTTCGATCAGCACCTCGCCGGCCTTGGGTTCTGGGGTGGGCAGTTCTTTCCAGGTGAGGGCTTCAAAGCCCACCGGGTTTTCGCACAGCCATGCATGCATGGATATCTCCTCGAAGACGGTTGGTCGTCGGTCATGATAGGCAGCGTGAATCCGCTTTCGCAGCGGGTAAGCCCGCTTTCTGTCGCTGTGGGGACCGGTGCGACGCAGCGTCTGCGTCCAGACGCAGCACCTAGAATCTCCTGCATGAAAATTCTCATCTCCAACGACGACGGTTACCAGGCACCCGGCATCGTGGCGCTCTATGAAGCTCTCAAGGGGTTGGCCGACGTGGAGGTGGTGGCGCCGGAACACAACAACAGCGCCAAATCGAATGCACTGACCCTGCACTCACCTTTGTATGTGCACACCGCGTCCAACGGTTTTCGCTACATCAACGGTACCCCGGCCGATTGCGTGCACATTGCCCTCACAGGTTTGCTCGGATACCGGCCGGACCTGGTGGTCTCGGGCATCAACAACGGCGCCAACATGGGGGATGACACGATCTATTCGGGCACCGTCGGTGCCGCGATGGAGGGCTACCTGTTCGGCATCCCCGCGATTGCGTTTTCCCAGACGGAAAAGGGCTGGGCCCACCTGGACTCGGCGGCGCAAAAGGCAGCCGAACTGGTGTCGAGGTTGTTGCCTTCATTGCCCGATGCCGCGCACCGCAACGCGCCCTGGCTGCTCAATGTGAACGTGCCCAACCGGCCAGCGGCCGACATCAAGGGCTTCAAGGTGGCCCGCCTGGGGCGCCGCCATGCGGCCGAGCAGGTGATCGCCCAGACCAACCCGCGCGGCGACACCATGTACTGGATCGGCAGCGCGGGTCCTGCCAAGGACGACGCCGAAGGCACGGATTTCCATGCCACCGCTCTGGGCTACGCCACCATCACGCCGCTGCAGGTGGATCTGACCGATCACGAGCGCCTGCCTTACTGGGCACCGATGGCGGCTCAGCTGTCGACCGGCGGGAGCCGTTGATGAAGCGCCTGCCGCACGGCCTGCCCTCGGGCAACCCGCCCGTCGAGAAGGCACGCCCGGGCTTTCCGGTCCGTCTTGCAGCGCCTGTCGGCGCGGCCAAGGCGGGCGCCGCTGTGCCGGTGTCCGGTCGTGTGCAGGTGCCGCCGGCGCGTTCAGCGCCCACCAGCAGCGGTTTGGGCATGGATTCCCAGGCCGTGCGTGCGGCCATGGTGCACAAACTGCGGCTTCAGGGCATCACCCATGCCGCGGTGCTTGGTGCGATGCAGGCGGTGGAACGGCACCGTTTTGTCGACTCCGCCCTGGTCAACCAGGCTTATGAAGACACCAGCCTGCCGATCGGCCTGGGGCAGACCATTTCCAAACCCAATGTGGTGGCCCGCATGATCGAGTTGCTGTGCCAGGGACGCAGCGAGAAGCTGGGCCGCGTGCTGGAGATTGGCACCGGATGTGGCTATCAGGCAGCTGTGCTGAGTCATGTGTCACGCGAGGTCTACAGCATCGAACGTCTGCGGGGCTTGCACGAGAAGGCGCGTGAGAACCTTCGCTGGTTTCGCCTCTCGAACCTGCATTTGCTGTTCGGGGACGGCATGGTAGGGTACGAACGGGGGGCACCGTATGCAGCCATCATCGCTGCGGCGGGAGGCAATGCCATTCCGCAGGCCTGGATCGACCAGCTGGCGGTGGGCGGGCGGCTGGTCGCGCCCGCCGTCACATCCACCGGTCACCAGAACCTGGTGGTGATCGACAAGACCGCTGACGGCCTGATTCGCTCCGAGCTGGAGGCGGTGCATTTCGTGCCCCTAAAATCGGGTGTTGCTTGACGCCAACCTCGCCTTGACACGGTCAGGCTTTTTATTTGACGGTCCGGCCAGGATGCCGGTCCTGAATCACACAGGTGGGAGTTTCCATGAACAAGCGTTTTTTCCAGGCCACGGCCAATGCGAGCCCGTTGCCGAGACCTGCCTGGCAAGGCGCCGTGTCCCTCGTATTGCTGGCCGCCCTGATGATCAGTTCAGGCTGCGCTGGCCGTCGACTCGCGCAACCGGCACCCGTGGAAGACCGAGCCATGACCGCCAGTGCGCGTCCGGCCGATGCCAGGCCGCTGCCCGGCGCTGAGAATGCCGGCAAACCCGGCTACTACACGGTGCAGCCCGGCGATACGCTGTTCCGCATCGCCCTGGACGCCGGTCAGACCTGGCGCGATGTGCAGACCTGGAACAACCTCGCCAATCCGAACGTGATCGAGGTGGGTCAGGTGCTGCGCGTAGCGCCTCCCGTGGGATCCGCAGCCACGGCTGTGGCCGTGGTCCCGGCGCCTGCCAGCAGCGTGACCTCGGCGCCCGTGACGTCCACCAGTGTCGTGTCCCGCCCGCTGAGTGCCACCGGGACCGGCTCGCCCACGGTGCCTGCCGCTGTGACGGGCACGGTGCCTGCGCCCGTCGCCACCCCGGCCCCCGCAGTGGCTGTCCCCCCAGGTGACGCGGTGAACTTCGTGTGGCCCGCCCAAGGTGCGGTGGTGGCCAGCTTCGACGAGGCGAAGAACAAAGGCGTCGGGATTGGCGGCAAGGTGGGCGATCCGGTGCTGGCTGCTGCCGATGGCCGTGTGGTTTATGCCGGCGCGGGTTTGCGCGGCTACGGCAACCTGATCATCCTGAAGCACAACAACACCTTCCTCACCGCCTACGCCCACAACCAGGCCTTGCTGGTGCGCGAAGACCAGACGGTCAAACAAGGTCAGAAAATCGCCGAAATGGGAAGCAGCGACGCCGATCGTGTGAAGTTGCACTTCGAAGTGCGTCGCCAGGGCAAGCCGGTCGACCCGCTCACCTTCCTGCCCAAACGGTAGACCCTCCCAAACCTCTGGCGCGCCTCAAACGCACCACCCCATGGCCTGGCCTGTTCTGGTTTTTGACATCGAGTCGATTCCTGATATCGCAGGCCTGCGCGCTCTGCGTGGTGATCCCGCCGAGTCCACCGACGCCCAGGTTTATGAAGCCTGGCTCGCCGAACGCAAGGAAAAAGGTCAGAGCGACTTCACGCCGCTGCACCTGCAGCGTGTGCTGGTGATCAGCGTGGTGTTCCGCAATGCCGAAGGCCTTCGCATCCATTCCTTCGTGGACCGCGACGGCGCCAGCGAAGGCAAAGTGGTGCAGACCTTCTTCCACAGCATCGAAAAGCACCAGCCCCAGCTGGTGAGCTGGAACGGCAGCGGGTTTGACCTGCCGGTGCTGCACTACCGCGGCCTGCGCCACGGGGTGGAGGCCAGCAAGTACTGGGACCTCGGCGAAGACGACCGCGAGTACAAGTGGAACAACTACATCAGCCGTTACCACATGCGCCATCTGGACCTGATGGACCTGCTGGCGATGTACAGCCCCAAGAACAACGCGCCGCTGGACGCCATGGCCAAGCTCTGCGGTTTTCCCGGCAAGCTGGGCATGGACGGATCGCAGGTGTATGCCCAGTACCTGGCCGGGCAGACCGATGACATCCGCCGCTACTGCGAGACCGACGTGATGAACACCTACCTGGTGTATTGCCGTTTCCAGAAGATGCGCGGTGGACTCACCGAAGCCGAATACGACCAGGAAATCGCCTACGTGAAAGAGACGCTCGGCAACCTGGCACCGACCGAGTCGCACTGGGACGAGTACCTCAAGGCCTGGGTGTGAAGCACCCTCGGGCAGCCTGAGACAATCGGGGCATGACAGCCCCTCTTTCTCACGAAAACAGCCTCCTGACCAACGCCCGCGACCAAGCCCCGGACCCTGCAGCCCCGGTGCTGCCCCCAGGCTGGCTGGCGGTGGAATCGCTCGATATCGATGCCCAGGGCATTGCCCGTCGACCCGACGGCAAGGTCGTGTTCATCGAAGGCGCCCTGCCGTTCGAAGTGGTCAGCACCAGCGTGCACCGCAAGAAGAACAACTGGGAAGCCGGCGTGGTCACGGCGATCCACCGCGAGTCGTCGCAGCGGGTGCGCCCGGGCTGCCCCCACTTTGGCCTGCACGCGGGCGCCTGTGGCGGCTGCAAGATGCAGCACCTGCACGAGAACGCGCAGGTGGCGGTCAAGCAGCGCGTGCTGGAAGACAACCTCTGGCACCTGGGCAAAGTCAAGGCAGAAAACCTGCTGCGGCCGATCCAGGGACCGGCCTGGGGTTACCGTTACCGCGCCCGCCTGTCGGTGCGCTACGTGCACAAAAAGGGCGAGGTGCTGATCGGGTTTCACGAGCGCAAGAGCCGCTACGTGGCCGACATGCAGGTTTGCCATGTGCTCCCGCCGCATGTGAACGCGATGCTGATGCCCCTGCGCTCGCTGATTTTTGGCATGGACGCGCGCGAGACCTGTCCGCAGATCGAACTGGCCTGCGGCGACGAGGTCACCGCGCTGGTGCTGCGGCATCTGGAGCCGCTGAGCGAAGACGACCTGGCCCGCCTGCGGGCCTTTGGTGCCCAGCACGGGGTGCAGTGGTGGCTGCAGGCCAAGGGGCCGGACACGGTCAAGCTGCTCGACGAAGGGGGGCCGCTGCTGTCGTATGCGCTGCCGGACTTCGACATCACGATGCCTTTCAAGCCGACCGATTTCACCCAGGTCAATCCGCACATCAACCGCGTGCTGGTCTCGCGCGCGTTGCGCCTGCTGGACGCGCAGAAACACGAGCGCGTGATCGACTGGTTCTGCGGTCTGGGCAATTTCACGCTCCCGATCGCATCGATGGCGGGCGAGGTGCTGGGCATTGAGGGCAGCGAGACGCTGGTGGCGCGTTCGCGCGAGAACCTGTCGGTCAACCAGCATGGGCGCCCGGTGCTGTTGGCGCCCACGCGCTTTGCGGCCCGCAACCTGTTCGAGATGACGCCCGAGCTGCTGGTGGCCGACGGCTCGGCCGACAAATGGCTGGTCGACCCGCCACGAGAAGGCGCCTTTGCGCTGGCCAAGACCCTGGCCGATCTGCACCAGCAGCCCGAAATGCGCGGGTCATGGACACCGCCGCAACGCATCGTCTACGTGAGCTGCAACCCGGCCACGCTGGCGCGCGACGCAGGCTTGCTGGTGCACCAGGCGGGTTACCGCTGCACCGCGGCCGGGGTGGTGAACATGTTCCCCCACACCGCCCACGTCGAGAGCATGGCGGTCTTTGAACTGGGAAACAGCGAGCCCGATTGATCGGGCTGGGTCAGGATCTGCGTGCTGGCTTGGTTTTCGGGTCGGCTGCTTCCGTGTCTGGCCTCGCCTGGGAGTCGGACTCGGCTTCGGGTTCGGCCGGGGTGGCGGACGACGGCATGCCCACGATTTCGTTTTCCCGCATGTAGGCGTCCATGTCTTTCCATCCCGCGAACACCGCCGCTTTGCCGGCTTTGGGGTTGGACCGGAAGCAGTCTTCGACGCTGCGCACCGCGTGGCGGCAGGCGCTGCCGATGGCACGGCCCTCCGACTCTTTCTTCTCAGCGATCTGTGAGGCTGTCTCGATGCCCAAGGCGTCGCACCCGGCCAGCAGGCTGGCGGCGGCGGTCAGGCAGAGGATGAGGGCGGTACGGCGCATGGTGATTCAGGCAGATGTGAAGCTTGTTTCGGCGGTTTTTTCGCCAACTTGATGCCCGGTATTTCGGTCCTGCCTTCCGATAGACAAAGAAAAAGGACCCGAAGGTCCCTTTTCTCTGGCTCAAGGCAAGATCACTCGCGTTCGCCACCAAAGATGCCCAGCAAAGCCAGCAAGCTCTGGAAGATGTTGAACAGGCTGAGGTACAGGCCCAGGGTGGCGCTGATGTAGTTGGTCTCGCCACCGTCCACGATGCGTTTCAGGTCGTACAGCAGGTACAGACTGAACACGACAATGGCCAGCGTGGCGATCACGGCCATGCCCATGGTGCTGCCCACGAACACGTTGACGATGGCACCGACCATGATGGCCAGTGCACCCACAAACAGCCATTGGCCCATGCCGGACAGGTCGCGCTTGATCAGGGTGGACAGGTTGGCCATCACGAAGAAGACGCCTGCGGTACCGCCAAACGCGGTCATGATCAGGCTCGAACCGTTGCTGAAGCCGAGCACCATGGCGAGCATGCGCGAAAGCATCAGGCCCATGAAGAAGGTGAAGGCCAGCAGCACCGGCACACCCGCGGCCGAGTTCTTGGTCTTCTCGATCGCGTACATGAAGCCGAAAGCGCCGCCCAGAAAGACGATCAGCCCGACGAAGCCGGTCAGGCCCGCGGTGATGCCGGTTTGCACCCCAACCCAGGCGCCCAGCACGGTGGGCAGCATCGACAGGGCCAGCAGCCAGTAGGTGTTGCGCAAGACCTTGTTGCGCTGGACGGCGGTGTTGCCGAAGCCGGTGCCGAAGCGACCGCTGGCGGGCATCTGTTCGTTCATGTGAATCTCCTTCAAGCAAGTTCCGGTTGGAATCGCTGGAGACCGGAGTCTCGCAGCAACGTGGGCGCATTGTAGGGCGCTGTGGTGTCCGTGGGGCAAGGCCCGTCCTCCACAGGGACTTGTGAGGGCAGTTGTGACCGCCATGGCGCCAATCCTTGCGGTATCTTCACGGATTCCCCATCCCACGACCTGCAGCAGCAGGGCATGATGGCTCTGATACCACCATCCGGAAAGAAGTTCATGAAAACCAAAGCCGTTCTCGAAGCTGCCGACGTCAAACTCATCGCCGCTGCCGCCGAAGCCGAAGCCCTGAAAAACAACTGGGCCGTGACGATTGCGATCGTGGACGATGGCGGGCACCTGCTGTGGCTGCAACGGCTGGACGGCGCTGCGCCCCTGTCCGCTCACATCGCGCCGGCCAAGGCACACACCTCGGCGCTGGGCCGCAAGGAAAGCAAGGGCTATGAAGACGTCATCAACCAGGGCCGTACCTCGTTCCTGAGTGCTCCGACGGTGGCGGGCATGCTTGAAGGGGGCGTGCCGATCCTGAAAGACGGCCAGTGCATTGGTGCGGTGGGCGTGAGCGGTGTGAAGTCGTCCGAAGACGCGCAGATCGCCAAGGCCGGTATCGCAGCGCTGGGTTAAGGGCCACCTCTGCAGGCCGTGGAAAAAATGACTGGCTACCGGGGCTGAGGGCCCCCTGGCTGGTCAAAAAACGACGCTCGGGGTGGGTGGTTCCCCGGGTCGCCCCACGATGAACGTAACTACTTGGTCAGGATCAGCTTGCCTTGTCGGGTGGTCTGCAGCCGGTACAAGGCGCCGTTGTGGGTGATCGCCACCGCCTGGTGGCCGCGCAGCAGGTCTTGGCTGGAGAGCTGCAGGGGCACCGAACCAGGCATAGCCTCGCCGGCGGGTGCAACGCCATCCTGGCGCCGGGGCTGTGCTGCGGTGCTCGTCATGCGGTTCTCTTGTTCCATGGGTGTTCGGCGTGTTTCAGGGAGTGGCCGGTTCGGTGACGAAGCCGATCTTGCGCACACCGGCACGCTGGGCCGTGGCCAGGGCCAGTGCCACACGCTCGTAGCGCACCGCCTTGTCGCCGCGGATGTGCAGCTCGGGCTGCGGCTCCTGGGCGGCAACGTTGGCCAACCGCGTTTCGAAGTCGGCGTCCGTGATCCGGGCATCGTTCCAGAAATAGGCACCGTCGGCATTCACCGACAGGCGCACGTTCTCCGGCTTGTCCTGCAGCTTCTGGCTGCTCGCCCGCGGCAGGTCGATGGGGACCGCGTGCTTGATGACCGGCACGGTGATGATGAAGATGATGAGCAGCACCAGCATGACGTCGATGAACGGGATCATGTTGATCTCGCTGAGCATCTGGTCGCTGTCGTCCTGGGTTCCGATGGCCATCGTGGTTTCCTGGGTTGAGGCTCAGGCTTTTTTCATGGGCAGCACCTTGCCGTCGCCGCCCGCGGTGACGCGGGCGCCGGTGACGAAGTAGGCGTGCAGGTCGTTGCCGAAGCGGTTGAGGCGGTGCAGGATGCCCTTGTTGCCGCGCACCAGGGCGTTGTAGCCCAGCACGGCAGGAATGGCGACCAGCAAGCCGAGCGCGGTCATGATCAGCGCCTCGCCGATCGGGCCTGCCACCTGGTCGATGCTGACCTGGCCCGCCGCTCCGATGCCCAGCAGCGCGTGGTAAATGCCCCAGACGGTGCCGAACAGACCCACGAAAGGTGCGGTGGAGGCGATGGAAGCGAGCACCGTGAGGCCACTCTGCGCGCGTGCGGTGAAGTCGTCCAGGCTGTTTCGCAGCGAACGCTCGACCCAGTCGCTCATGTCCAGGCTGTCGTGCAGTTGCGGTCGGGCCTGGCCATCCTTGTGCAGGATGTGGCGGGTGGCTTCGCGGCCTTCCACGGCCAGCGCACGGAAGGGGTTGCCCGGCTCATTGCCCAGTTTGTCCACGCCTTCGGCGAAATCGGCGCTGTGCCAGAAACCTTCACAAGCCTTGGCCTGTCGGCGCTGGGTACGCTGGTCGAGTGCCTTGAGCAGGATGATGATCCAGGTGGCCAGCGACATGACCAGCAGCACTAGGGCCACGGTGCGGATGACGGCGTCACCTTGTGTCCAGACGTGGGTGATGCCGGATGTGGCGAATGCGGGTTCCATTAAGGGCAGCTCCAGTGAGATTGAGGGGGTTGCGTTCTATTCCAGAACGAAGTTGATCGGTATGTTGAACCACATGGCTTCGGGCACGCCGGCGCGTTTGCCCGGGACGTAGCGCCATTTCAGGACCGTCTGCAATGCGGCCTGGTCCAGGCGCTCGTGGCCGCTGGAACTGCGGATCTCGGCTTTGCTGGCGCTGCCGTTGAGTTCGATGAAGGCACGCACCACCACCTTGCCTTGTTCGCCCAGGCGTTTGGACAAGGGCGGGTAAGGTGGCGGGGTGTTGTTCAGGTAGTCGGCACTGCTGGAAGGCAGCTCCACCCGGACCGCTGCGGGGGGCGCGGGCGCTGCCGGGGCAGGTTCGGCCGCTGGTGCCGGTGGGGCGGGCGGCTGGGTTTCGACGATGCCCGTGGGCGCTTGCGGCTCGGGTGTGGGCGTCGTCACGGCCACCGGCTGGGGCGCAGGCTGGGCCACAGGGCGGGGTGGGACCACGGTTTTCTGTACCGTGATGGGCTTGGACTGCGGCTGGGGGGGGGCGGGTGTCGCCTGCGGTTGCGGCGGCTCGATCATCTCGGCCAGCACGGCCACCGGCACCACGAGCTCGACCGCCCGGCGCAGCAAGCCGGACTGCAGGGCCCACAGGCCCAGCACATGAAAGCCGACCACGGCGATCACGATGAGCAGGCGTCGGTCCATGCGGGGTGTGGATTCCTGGGCGGGCTCAGGCCCGGTCAGAGGGAGCGCAAGGGCTGCGCTGGCGGCATTCATAGTGTAGGACGGTGTGGTGCGGTCTTGGTCAGGGTGGCCTCGGTGTCTGTTGGCCGGCATCGGGCATCAGCCGCGAAACACCCACCACAGCGCTCCGAGCAACAAGAACAGGCTGCCGCCGACCAGAAACAGGGAAGTGACCATGGCGTGTCCTTTTCAGTGAGTGCGGTGCCGAAGGGAACGGGTTGATGCCATTATAAACGAGAATGCTTCTCAATACTATTGAGCCGCGACTTTTTTATGGTGCGGAACGCCGAGCGTGCGGAACAAGCCCCGGTGGCGCGAGCACCTCGGCCGCCTGCTCCAGCGTTCGGCAGCCGCACAGCGCCATGGCGATTTCCAGTTCGTCGCGCAGCAGGCGCAGCACATGGGCCACGCCCCGGGCTCCCGCATTGGCCAGGCCGTGGATCACCGGTCGGCCCACCAGCACAGCCGACGCCCCCAGCGCCATGGCCTTGAGCACGTCGGTGCCTCGCCGGATACCGCCATCCACCAGCACCGGCATGGCACCGTCCACCGCCTGAACAACGGCCGGCAGCAGTTCGGCTGTGGAGCGCATGGTGTCCAGCGTGCGACCGCCGTGGTTGGAGACGATCACACCGGCCGCGCCGTGCTCCAGCGCCAGCTGCGCATCCGCCGGGTGGGTGATGCCCTTGAGCAGCAGAGGCAAGCGGGTGATGGAACGCAGCCAGTCGATGTCGTCCCAGGTCGGCGCGTGGGTCAGCAGGTCGTCGAACAAGGCGCTCTGGCCGGGCAGCAGTGCATTGACGGGCGGCGGGCGCAAGCCGTTCAGGTTGACCGCTGCAACCCCGGACGGCAGCACGAAGCCTGCACGGCGCTCGCGGTCGCGCACGCCGCTGACCGGTGCGTCCACGGTGAGCACCAGCGCCTCGTAGCCCGCCGCCTCGGCGCGCTGCACCAGTTCGCGGGTAAAGCCCCGGTCGGGTTGCAGGTACAGCTGGAACCACAGCGGGCCGCGATCCGGATCTTTCAGCACCAGTTGGGCCACTTCTTCCAGCGTTGTGCTGGCCTGGGTGCTGAGCAACAGGCCCGCGCCCAGCGCCGCCGCGGCCACCGCGGTGGCCAGTTCGCCGTGCGGGTGGGCCAGGCGCTGGTAGGCCATGGGGGCGATCAGGATGGGATGGGCCAGCGTGCGGCCGAGCAGTGGCACCCGGGTGTGCCCGCCTTCGAGGGGACGCAGCACGCGTGGTGCCAGGCGCAGGTGCTGCCACGCTTGCTGGTTCTCGCGCAGCGTGATCTCATCGGCGGCTCCACCGTTGAGATACGCCTTGGCGTTGTCGTCCAGCACCTGGCCGGCGCGGGCTTCGTGGTCGGCCAGCGAGACAAAACCCGATGGAAAGCCGCTCACGTGCTGGCCCACATGCGCAGCAGGTTGTGGTACGTGCCTGTCAAGGCGGTGGTTTCGGCCGTTTCGCCGTGCCGCTGGCGCAGGGCGAGCAGGTTCATGTCCAGGTCGTAGAGCAGGCGGCGCTGCTCGTCGCTGCGCACCATGCTCTCGATCCAGAAAAATGAGGCGATGCGTGCGCCACGGGTCACCGGTGTCACCTCGTGCAGGCTGCTGCTGGGGTAGATCACCGCGTGGCCGGCCGGCAGCTTCACACGCTGCTGGCCGTAGGTGTCGTGGATGCAGAGTTCGCCGCCGTCGTATTCGTCGGGCTCGCTCAGAAAAAGGGTGCAGGACACGTCCGAGCGCACCCACTCCTGGGTGTGCTTGGAGTGCAGCACGGCACCGTCGATATGGGCGCCGTAGGTCGGGAAGTCCGGCCGGTAGCGGTTGAACAGGGGGTTGAAACAGCGGCGCGGCAGCACCGCTGAAAAGAACAGGGGGCTGCGCTGCACCGCCGCCAGCACCTGGGCCTGGAGTTCCCGGGCCACGGCGGCGTCCTGCGACAACTGTTCGTTGCGTTTGACGCCGACCGCCTGTGTTCCGGCACTGGTCCGGCCGTCGATCCACAGCGAGTCGTCGGCCAGTTGGGCGCGCATGGCGCGCACCTCACCCAGGCTCAGGATCTGGGGCAGTTGCAGCAGCATGGGCGTCAGAACACCGTTTTGACCGACAGCATCAGCTTGCGCGGGGCGCCGGGGGCGTAGAACCCGCGGTACAGGCCGTCGGCGTAGAGTTTGTCGGTGAGGTTGCTCACGTTGAACTTGACGGTGGTCTTTTCGTCGACGACGTACTCGACCATGCCGTCCCACACCGCGAAGGACGAGGCCACCACATTGCGCGCGCCCTCCGGGTTCTGTTCACCGCGGTAGGTCACGCCCAGGCCGACACGCCACTGGGGAGCCACCCGGTAGGTGGTCCAGGCGCTCAGGCTGTGCTTGGGCGTGAGCGCGGGGCGGTCGCCTTCGCGTTGGGCGCCGCCCACGCCCGTTCCCGTGACGTTGCTTTCATCAATCCTGGCGCTCGGAATCCAGGTGTGGTTGTAGAACACCTCCCAGTCGGTCGTGATGCGGCCGGCGGCGCTCAGCTCCAGGCCGGTGGCGTGGCGCTTGCCCGACAGCAGCTGCTGCGTGGCGGCGCTGTCGGGATCGGTATTGCGCTCGTTGTACTTCTCCGAACGGAACAGCGCAGCGTTGAAAGTGGCCCGGTCGTTGAACAATTCCCACTTGGCACCGATCTCGAAGTTCCGGCTTTTCTCCGGGGGCGTGTTGCCGATCTTGGCGTTGGTGCCGCCGGTTGCGAAGTTGCCCAGCGCGAACTGGTAGGTATCGGCCGAGGTGTTGTACGACTGACCGAGCGACACGTAGTAGGACGACGTGGCGTCCGGCTGGAAGATGGCCCCGACGCGGGGGCTCCAGAGGTTCTCGGTCATCGAGTCCTGGTTGCTTGCGGTGTCGGCGTAGCTGGCCTTGAAGCGGTCAAAACGCAGGCCGCCCACGAGCTTGATGGTCGAGGTGACCGCCGCCACGTCCTGCAGGTACAGGCCCAGGCTCTTGGAATCGAACGTGTTCAGCGGCGGTGCACCACGGGTGTCGGCTCGCCAGGCGCCGTCGTTGGGGGTGCCGACCGTGGTCCACAGACCGGACGCGGGGCCCGGAAAGTTGTTGTTTCGCTTCGCGTCTTCCAGTGTCAGGTCCACGCCGGCGGTCAGGTGGTGGTCCATGCCCGCAGCCTTGAACTTGTTGCTGTAGTCGCTCTGCACCTGGGTGATGTCGCTCTGCCCGTAGCGGCCCTTGCTGTTGCGGTTCAGGCGGGTGCTGGCTGTGGGCGGGTTGGTCAGGCTCACGGCGGTGCCGCCTGGTTGTTGTGCCGCAGGCGCCCAGACGATGGCGCTCACCCACAGATCGCGTTCGTAGGTGCCGTGCCGCAGCGTGGTCTGCAGTTCTTCCTGTGCGCTGAAACGGTGTTTGTGTCGCAGCGACAGTGTGGTCTGTTCGGTGTTCTGGTAGTCGCTGGCCAGGCCGTAGAAGTTTTTGGCGGCCAGTTGCGGCAGTATGGTGCGCGAGCTGTCCGTGGTCGTGCCGGTCAGCAGCCAGGGGTGGTTGTTGCTGGGGCGCTCCTGGGTGTCCAGGTGGTACAGGTCGACCGAGAACTCGTTGCGCTCGCCGATGCCCGTGCGCCAGCCGGCGGCCAAGCCTTTGCGGTCATCCTTGGCGCCCCAGTTGTCGGCCTTCTGGATCATGGCGTTGAACCGAAGGGCGCTGCTGTCGCCCAGTTGTTTGTTCAGGTCGGCCTGCACCCGCTGGTGGCCGCCACTGCCCACAGTCAGTTCGGCTTCGTAGCGGTCCATCAGGAAGGGCTGCTTGGTCACCTGGTTGATCACGCCGCCGGTCGAGCCCTTGCCAAACAGCATGGACGCCGACCCCTTGAGGATTTCCACTTGGTCGGTGGCAAAGGTGTCGCGCGTGATGAGCTGGCCCTCGCGCATGCCATCGCGGTAAATGTCACCGCCTTGTCCCAGCGAGAAGCCGCGCAGACGGACATCTTCTTCCCCGGTTTCGCCTGCGAGGAAGGTCACACCGGCGGTGGTCTTGAGCACGTCGCGGAAATTGTCCAGGTTGCGGTCGTCGAGCAGCCGCTCGGTCATCACCGTCACATTCTGGGGAATGTCGCGCAGCGGTTGCTGGCCCTTCCCGATGGTGGTCTGCTTGGCGCGCAGGGTGCTTTTGGATTTGATTTCCTCGGGTTCCGCCTGCTCCCTGACCGTCACGGTCTTGAGCGTGGCTTCGGCCGGGGAGGCCTCCGTTTGGGCAAGCGCGTTCATGGAGCCAGCGAGCAGCATCGCGCCGATGGGCAGCATCACACTGGTGCTGTTGGCGGTGTTCGGGTGGAGGGGCCTGGAGCGGGTGGCGGGTGCGCGTTGGGTTTTCTGGTGTTTGGTCATCGGAGCAGGGAGTCGATGGGGTTTTCGGCTGGCTGCAACGACGAAGGCTGTGGCTGGCTGGGCAATCTTGATTGTATTGCGAATGACAATGGTTCGCAACAAATAAATTGATCGAAGGAAGATTTCCGAGGACCTGAAGAGCGACGGTGCACCTTCAGTGGCTTTGATTGCCCGACATCAAAAGTCAGTCAATAAAAACCAATATCATTCACAGATTCATGTTGCGTAGCAGCAAAAAGCTATGAAACGGATAGCAACTATCAATACACGAAACTGATAGAACGCCACTATGATTCACCCACTTGCAGCACCTGCACCGCTTTTTTCAGTTCTCCAACCTCAACCTCCCCAAGGAAAAACCATGTCCCTGATCAACACCCCCGTCCAGCCTTTCAAGACCCAGGCTTTCCACAACGGCAAGTTCATCGAAGTGTCCAACGAAAGCCTCAAGGGCAAGTGGTCCGTCCTGATCTTCATGCCGGCCGCGTTCACCTTCAACTGCCCGACTGAAGTGGAAGACGCGGCCGACAACTACGCCGAATTCCAGAAGGCCGGCGCCGAGGTCTACATCGTTACGACCGACACCCACTTCTCGCACAAGGTGTGGCACGAGACCAGCCCCGCCGTGGGCAAGGCCAAGTTCCCGCTGGTGGGCGACCCGACCCACACCCTGACCAACGCGTTCGGTGTGCACATTCCTGAAGAAGGCCTGGCCCTGCGCGGCACGTTCGTGATCAATCCCGACGGCATCATCAAGACCGCCGAGATCCACTCCAACGAAATCGCCCGCGACGTCAAGGAAACCCTGCGCAAGCTGAAGGCCGCCCAGTACACCGCCGCCAACCCCGGCCAGGTGTGCCCGGCCAAGTGGAACGAAGGCGCCAAGACGATCGCTCCTTCGCTGGAACTCGTGGGCAAGATCTAAGCCCCCCCCTGCGCCGCGCCTTGCGGCGCGTCTTCCCCCCCCCAGGGGGACAACGCGAGCGGCCCGGCAAAGCCGGTTCCGCCGCGTTCTGGGTGAACTGCACTTCGATCCTCCGAGTTTGCAGTGGTCTCCCACTTTTCTCAGGCAGTACCGCTGCCTCATGGGCTTGCTTGCAGGCCCATGCACCAGCGGCCTTCCGCACACCGTCTTTGTTTTCAGGAGTCCACCATGCTTGACGCCACCCTCAAATCCCAGCTCCAGACCTACCTCGGCATGCTGCGCCAGCCGATCACATTGATCGCTTCGCTGGACGACAGCGCCACCGGCACCGAGATGCGCAGCTTGCTGGACGACATCGTGTCGCTGTCGGACAAGGTCACGCTGGACACCTCGGGCAACGATGCCCGCAAGCCTTCGTTTGTGGTGGCGCGCGCTGGCGAGACGCAAGGTGTCCGTTTCGCCGGTCTGCCGCTGGGTCATGAGTTCACCTCGCTGGTGCTGGCCCTGTTGTGGACCGGCGGTCACCCGCCCAAGGTGGAGGCCGATGTGATCGAGTCGATCAAGGCGCTGGACGGTGACTTCAACTTCGAGGTCTACATGTCCCTGAGCTGCCACAACTGCCCGGACGTGGTGCAGGCGCTGTCGCTGATGGCCATCTTCAACCCCCAGGTGAAGACCGTGGTGATCGAAGGCGGCGCCTTCCAGCAGGAAGTGACCGAACGCGAAATCATGGCGGTGCCCATGGTGTTCCTGAACGGCCAGGTGTTCGGATCCGGCCGCATGACGGTGGAAGAAATCGTCGCCAAGCTCGACACCAAGTCCGGTGAGCGCGAAGCCGCCAAGCTCAACGCCAAAGACCCGTTCGATGTGCTGATCGTGGGCGGTGGCCCGGCTGGCGCGGCGGCTGCCGTTTATGCGGCCCGCAAGGGCATCCGCGTGGGCGTGGCCGCCGAGCGTTTCGGTGGCCAGACCAACGACACCATGGCGATCGAAAACTACATCTCGGTGATGGAAACCGACGGTCCGAAATTCGCCGCCGCGCTGGAAGCCCAGGTGCGCCACTACGAGGTGGACATCATGAACCTGCAACGCGCCGACAAAATCATCCCCGCCGAAGAGACTGGCGGCCTGGTCACGGTGCAGATGGCCAATGGCGGCGTGCTGAAAAGCCGCAGCGTCATCCTGGCCACCGGTGCGCGCTGGCGCAACGTCAACGTGCCCGGCGAGAACGAGTACCGTAACAAGGGTGTTGCTTACTGCCCGCACTGCGACGGCCCGCTGTTCAAGGGCAAGCGCACCGCGGTCATCGGCGGCGGCAATTCGGGCGTGGAGGCGGCCATCGATCTGGCCGGCATCGTGCAGCACGTGACCCTGATCGAGTTCGCCGATCAGCTCAAGGCCGACGCAGTGCTGGTGAGCAAGCTGAAAAGCCTGCCCAACGTGACCATTCATGTGAACGCGCAGACCACCGAGATCACCGGCGCTGACGGCAAGGTCAACGGTCTGAAGTACAAGGACCGCGCCACGAACCAGGAGCACCTGGTGCCGCTGGATGGTGTATTCGTGCAGATCGGCCTGGTGCCCAACACCGAGTTCCTCAAGGGCACGGTCGAGCTCAGCCGCTTCGGTGAAATCGTGGTGGATGCCAAGGGACACACCAACGTGGACGGCGTGTTTGCCGCCGGTGACTGCACCACGGTGCCGTACAAGCAGATCGTGATCGCGGCGGGCGATGGCTCGAAAGCAGCGCTGAGCGCTTTCGACTACCTGATCCGCACTCCGGTGCCGTCAGAGACCGTGCCTGCCTGATGGCTTGATCCCGGTGACCACAAAAAAAGGGCTTCGGAAAACCGAAGCCCTTTTTGCATGTCGGGGACCGCGCACTGCGGTCAGGGCTCATGCCTTGCGGACCCGGATGCTGTAGTTGCCCATGCCGCTGGCCTTGTTGTAGTGCCGCACTTGCGCGTGGTACATCCCGGGCACGAGGTCGGCGCGGATCGCTTCCGCGATCAGGGCGGTGGGGCTGTCGGGCCCGAAGAGCTTCATCACCACATCGGTCGGTCCGCGGGTATCGATGATGTGCGTGCCGGCCGTTCTTACCTGGAAACGGAACAGGTCTTCCTCGCCGGCCTTGCCGATGGCCGCCGCCGTGCGGCGCAGGGCGTTGACCATGATCTCTTTCGCGTCGACCACCGTCGGTGCGGACTTCGGGTAGGCGCGGGCGCTGGCGATGAAGGCCTTGTCCATGGCCGAGAGCACCTCGTTGGCGTGTGTGCCCACACCACTCTGCACCCAGCTGCCCGGGAAAAAGTACAGCATGATCGAGTCGGGATCGAAAGCGGTGCCGTTGACCTGGTCGGCGCGGTATTTGAACAGCACGTTGTGTCGGGTCTGCGCTTCGGTCCAGTGGTTGGGCGGACCGCTCGGGTCGCGGATCACCGCCGCTTCGTTCCACGCCATGCCGCCCGCCGGATTCTGGTGTTCATGCGCCAGACCGATGGCATGACCGAACTCGTGCGCCGTGGTGCCGCCGCTCATGAAACCCAGGTTCATGGTCGGCTGGTCCAGCGGGATGCTGCGGTTGTCGGTGCCCACGTAAGACCAAGCCCCTCGGGCCGGATCGAAAGCGATGCGGATTTCGGCATCGGGCGCGTTGTTGAAATCGAAGCGCAGGTTGGCGTGCTGCGTCCACCAGCCGGCCTGCCCTTTCACCTTCGCCTGCTGCGCCGCCGTGCCACCCATGAAGCGCACCCGCAGCGTGCTGCCGTTCATCCACAGCTTGCCGATGGGGCTGACGGCACGTGTGCGACCGCCGCTGCGCAGGGTGTGCTGCGGCCGCATCAGATCGGCCGGCAGCACGCGTTCGGTGCAGATGTGAAGCATCTTGGGCATGGTGTTCTCCCGGGGTGGGTGGTGTGTTCAGGGTCGGCGAACCAGGCGCAATGGCGTGGCCGCCTGCTCGCCGTTGCTCCAGAGCTCGCCGGTCAGTTCGCGCCCGTCGGCGCTGGCGCTGAGCACCACGCTGCCGG
>LNFM01002801.1_pt1 | contig 35850 bp, 24 predicted proteins | sample 596031 | NCBI WGS metagenome assembly LNFM01 (sample SAMN04254537, study PRJNA301005) | activated carbon metagenome | isolation source: dual media filters at the Ann Arbor, Michigan drinking water treatment plant | place: USA: Ann Arbor | reverse complement strand
TGCGATCTCGGACGCGGGAATCCGCAGCTTCACCAGCGAGCTGTCGTCCAGCAACAACTCCCCTGGGCCCGCCCTGCGCCCTCGCACGGGGTGAATTCCCCAGTTCGACGCCTCGTGGACCCGTGGCACGATTCGAGCGATCGCGCCGAACAGCGCGTAGCCATGATCGAGTGGCAGCGGTCCGCCCGTCGCAGGAAAGGCGACGTCAACAGTGGGATCGGTTTCCATGGCGTCTTCCTTGAAGGTGCCCACGCGGGCTCCGGCCCGTCATGCCACGCCTCTGTTGAACCACTGCGCGGTGCAGATCGCAACCCGAGATCGCGTGCTCGATCAGAGTTTGATCGAGCACGCCAGATCGACGCGCACGATCGCGCTTCAACGTTTGCGGGCCGACTTGGCCGTTGGGCCGCGAGTCCGACGGCCCCGCCAATGCGCGACTGCCTGGTCGACCTCGTCCTTCAGTTCGACTGGGCCGATGGATTCAACCGCGTCGATGATGCTCAACACCCGTCGTGCCATCTCCCGGCACGACTGATACGGTACGGTCCGCTCGAGCAGCTCGTCCGGCTCGATCCACACGTCCCGCTGCGCAGGGCTCCACACCACCGGGTAGACCCACCGCGCCACGCCACCGCGAATGCGGATCACCGCCGTATCCGGCCGATCTTCGTCGATCCCGAACGCAGGGTTGCCCGCCGCCCACGTCTGGTCCGGCGCAGGCAAGGGCGCGCGCGCGTCCTCCACGAGCGCCTGCACGTCCTCCCGGATGTGCGTCAGCCGAAACGTCCTCGGCCCGGCCGAGTCGCGGCACCACCCGCGCAAGTACAGCGTGCCGTCGTGAATCCTCAGCTCCCACGGCTCGACGGTGTGCTCCACCGTCACGTTGGTCCAAGGGCTGGTGTAGTGCATCCGCACCACGCCCTTGCGCACCGTCTGCAGCAGCGTCCGCATGGTGTGCTCGTGCAGGCGGCTCCCCAGCGTCAGGCTCGCGGTGATCGCCTTGGCCGGGAACCGGGCCCCCGCGCGCAGCTCGTGCCGCCGGTCGTCGAGCTGCTCCGCCAGCGCCTGCAGCCTCCCGCGGAGATCCTCGTCCGCGACTGGGTGCACGATCGCAGCGGCGATCAACACCGCGACGACGTCGTTGTCCTCCGGCGCGAGCAGGGGCAGCGCGACGCGATCCCGCATGAACCACCGGTTGCGCTTCACCTCGACGCCTGCGCCCCACTGGTCGCGCAGCGCGTGCAGGGCTCGCAGCAGCGTCGGCCCGGACGTCTGGCCGATCGCGTCCAACAAGCCCTGCTTCGTCATGCCCTCGGCCACGCCAGGCAGAACGTCGTTGATGCACACGACGACCTCCGCCACGCTCCGGCGCTTGCTTCCCTTCGCCTTCGGACGCGAACTCGCCACGGCTCCTCCTCCTAGAATCGCCGCCCGATGCTACCACCGCGCCGCAGCAAGATTCGCAAGGCGCCGATCGAGTCGCTATCGCATCGCGCTGGCGTCAACGCCCGGCCGTTCGACGCGGCGCGCGTACCCCGGTCCCCGCACCGACAATCGGATCACGACGCCATCGCTCCTCCCCGACTCTCCGCCACGCAGTACACCGACAACCCGAACGGCAGATCCACCCCCTGCCCCACCAACCACGCCTCCACCGCGAGCATCCCCGCGAACAACCCCGCCGTCACCCCCGGCACCTTCGCCGACTGCTTCTCCGACGCCTGCCGCGCCGCGCCGATTCGATGCCGCAGCACGCTCGGCACGCGCGACAGCGCGGCCAGCGGGAACAACCCGGTCACGAAGTACCCGCTCTGCCGCACACGCAGGCGCTCCCCGACGACCCGACGCAGTCGCGACTCGGTGTAGCGGCGGAAGTGGCCGAGCGCGACGTCGTGCGCCGAGAACACCCACTCGTACGCGGGGACGGTCGCGACGAGCAGGCCGCCCGGCTTCAGGTGAGCGTCGATCCACGCGACCCCCTCGTCGTCGTCGGCGAGGTGCTCGATGACGTCGAACGCACCGATGACGTCGTAGCGCCGCTCCAGCGGCCGCGGCAGCGCGTGGGCGAACACGTCGCGCACGTGCGGGTTCCCGGCGAGCTGCGCGAGGCCGATCGGGTTCGACTCGAGCGCATCGACGACGCCGAAGGCGCGCAGCACCTCGAGGTTGAGGCCAATCCCCGCGCCGAGGTCGACCGTACCCGCAGTTCGACCGACACGCGAGTCCCGGATACACTCGCGCGTCCGCATGGCGCCGCCCTCCGATCGCCGGATCCCCGCCGTGTGGGCCCTCGTCGCCATCGCGGTGGTGCTCGTCGTCTCCGCGTGGATCCGCCGACCGGGGTTCACCGAGGGCGGCTTCGCCTCCCACGACGTCGGGGGGATCCTCTACAACGCGATGGTGCTGCGCGCAGGCGGGCTCCCGTACGTCGACACGGTGGAGTTCAAGGCGCCCGGCTCCTTCTACCTCGCGCTGTTGTTCGCGGGATCGGAGGCGCGGGACATCGCGATGTTCCAGATCGCCGCCAACCTCACCGCGCTCGCGTCACTCGCGATGCTCGCCGCGCTCGCCTGGCGGCTGTGGGGTGCCGGCGCGGCGGTCGTGGCGGCGGTCGTGTTCGCCCTGCACGACGCCAACCTCGACAGCATGGACGCGAACTACGTGACGTGGGCCCTGCTGCCGCAGATCGCCGCGATGTACGTCGCGTTCGTCGCCGACGATCGCCGACGCGGCCAGGCGACGCCACGCGCGGTCGCCCGCACGTGGTTCGCGGCCGGGGTCCTCGCCGCGGTGGCGACGCTGTGCAAGCAGCCGTCGGGCATCGTGCTCGTCGCCGCGGGCTTCCACGCGTTCGCCGGCGGCCCGCGTCGCGATCTCCGTGCGGCGCTCTGGGTGTTCGCGGGGTTCGTCGCCGGGCACGCCCCGATCGGGCTGCACTTCCTCGCCCGCGGGCACCTCGGCGACCTGCTCGCCGGCTACATCGGCAGCCCGTGGGGACTCGCGTACGTCGGACACCACCTCGAGACGCCGCTGTGGGAGGCGGCCCGCGACGGCCTGCTCGCGACGACGTTCTTCCTCGCGTTGCCGCTGCTGCTCGCCGCCTACGCGATCCCTGCCGAGCGCCACGATCGCCCCGAGCCCCACCGCAAGATCGTGGCGACCCTGCTGGTCTGGTTCGTGGCAGGGCTCGCGGGCGCGTCGATCGGCCTGCGCTTCTACAAGGGCTACTTCCTCGCCGCGCTGCCGCCCGTCGTCCTGCTGGCCGCAGCGCCGTGGGGGCTGTGCGGTGCGAACCTGTGGCGCGGCGGCGTCGTGCGGTTCGTGACCGCGCCGGTGCTCGCGCTGCTCGTCGCCCGGGCCGCTACGATCCTGCACGCGACGCGCGAGGATCGGGCCCGCCCCCACGACGAGGGCGCGCGGCGGATCGCGGCGCACATCGCCGCGCACACGGGCCCGGACGATCGCATCTGGGTGTGGGGCTGGCACCTGTGGGGCGTCTTCGCGTACAGCGGCAGGCTCTCGGCCAGCCCCATCTACAAGACGCCCGGGCTGCTCACGCGCTTCGAGGACGACAGCTGGCGGCGCCAGGCGTCGCCGCTGGTGTTCGAGCCGAGCAGCCCCTACGTGCCGATCCTGCTCGCCGATCTCGAGCGCAACCGCCCGGCGTACATCGTGCTCGGCGCCAGCGTCCCGAGGAACGACTTCACCGATCTCCGCCGCTTCGTCGCAGCGAACTACGACCGCGATCGGCGGCTCGTCGTCGGTCGCGCGGAGATCTGGCGCCGCCGCGATGCGGCCCCGATCACACCTTGAACCGCACGCCCGCGACCACCGGCATGATCATCGGCGCCACCCCGCGCCACCCGTGCCCGCCGAGGAAGTCGAACCGATCCACCCGCAGCGGCGCCGAGATCGACGGCATCCACCACACGTCGACGCTCCGCGTGACCAACACGAGCGGGACGCCCACCGCGATCCACGGCCACCGCGCATCGGGCAGATCGACCGCGAGCTGACCGCCCACGCCCGTCGCGAAGCGCACGCGCGGCCGCTTGCCGAGCTCGCGCAGGCTCATGTGCAGCAGCGACAGGGTCCATCCGCCGGTCGGCAGCAGCGGCCCCGTCATCGCCGTGAACACGCCGCGCCAGCCGTTGGTGCCGAAGCGATCGCCGCGGCGGTACCAGACCTGCGCGCCGACCTCGAGCTCGACCGGCACGCCGAGCGGCCGCAGCTCGCCGTGGCGCTCGCCGTCGACGACCACCGCCATGCGGCGGAAGCCGAGCTGACCGCCGAGCCCGATCACCGCCTGCACCCGCGGCGCGGCCGGCTCGACGGCCGGCGGCGCGCTCGCCTCGGCGTCGACGCTCGCCCCGGGCGCGCCCGCGAGGGCGACCACGATCGCCGCCGCGATCACGCGTCCACCACCCAGTCGACCGGCCGCCGCGGGCTCGGTCCGAACTCGTCCCACGCATAGCCCACGCGGAAGCCGAGCTGCGCGTGCTCGCCCACCAAGCCGTCGAGCCGCTCGCCGAAGTCGCGCGGCAGCCCGCGCTGCGCCTCGCGATCGCGCCGCTCGAACATCTGGTTGAGGGGCTGCGCCGCGAGCCCGTTCGCGACGATCCACAGGTGCAGCCGCTGCCACGCGCGCCCGACCTGCAGCAGCATCGCCGGGTCCTCCAGCGACGGCGTGACCAGGGCGCCGAACGCCGAGCCGGTGGTCTGCCCGCGCTCGGTGTTGCGGATCCAGTACGCGCCCGCCTTGGCGGCCGACGGCCCGTCGCCGAGCTTGCCGAACGCCTGCGTCGCCGCACCGAAGCCCATCGCCATGATCGTGAGCCCGTCGCGGTGGCGCTCGATCGCGTCGATCGTCTGACGCCACCAGACGTGCGACGCCTCGTTCATCTCGCGGTCGTCGACGATGGCCTTGGTCGCGTCGATGGTGCCGGACCGGAACCTCGCGCGGTCGTCTCCCTGCAGCAGCACGAGCTCGACGTCGTCGAGGTCGTCGATGAGTTCGACCATCGCCGGCTCGACCTGCTCGGACAGCGGGGCGTCGAGGTAGCGGCCGCGCTGCGTGTGCCGGTGCACGATCGTGTCGGCCAGCGGGTGGTCCTGGGCCTCCGCGGTCGCCAGCCCGAGGCGCGCGACGAGCAGCGGCGCGTCGGCGTCGGGCAAGGTCTCGATCGTCACCGCGCGACCGAACCCCGGCGCCGCGATCGCGAGGTTCTCGAGGGCGCAGCCGAGCCCGATCACCTGCTCGCGGCCCAGCGGATCCATCGCGCCGAGGCTGCGATCGGCGTCGCGCCACAGCTCGATCGACGTCGGCGAGACGACGAAGCGCCACGGCTGGGTGTTGTGCGGGTTCGCGGCGAGGATCGCCGCCTGCACCAGCCGCAGCTCGGCGGGCAGGCTGCGATCGGGGTAGTCGGCCCACGTCTCGTACGCGACGCCGGTGCCGTCCGGCAGGTTGCACCCCACCGCGGGCACGACGACGCACGCAGCGCCCACGCCGCGACACCACTGCCTCCGGGTCGAACGATCGGTCATCGCGAGCGGAACACCGCAGCCCGGGGGATTCGTCACCCCGCGAGCATGCGATCTGGCGAGGGCTGCGTCGGCGCAAACGCTGCCGTGCCGGCGGCTTTGCGGCGCCAATGCGTCGCCGCGCCCACGCGCGCCGAAACCCACGCTATCCTCCCGTCCCCCGTGCGTCCGGTCCGCATCCGCGTCGAGCACCGTGAGGCCGGCACCGCCACCGACTACGAGTTCCACAGCTCGCCGGTCCGCATCGGTCGCAACCCGCTCAACGATCTGTCGCTGCCGTACTCCTTCGTGTCGGGCTGGCACGCGGTGATCCGCTTCGACGAGTCGACGGCGCGGTTCTTCGACCTCGGCTCGACCAACGGCACGCTCTGCGACGGCCGGCGGATCAGCGCCGGCGAGTCGGCGTTGATCGACGCGCCGATCCGGCTGCAGATCGGCGACCTCGATCTCGTGCTCAGCCGCGAGGCCGGCCGCCGCCCCAGCGCGACGCTCACCGATCCCCCCGCCGCGCCGCGCGGGCGCACCGAGATCGCGACGCCCGCGGCCGCGCCGACCTCCGGGGCCTCCGCCGGCGGTCGCCGCCGGTACATGCAGGCCTCGGGCACGCAGCCGGTGAAGGCCGGGGCGATCGATACCGACGATCCGGCGTCACTGCACACGCCACGCCCCGATCAGACCTCGCACATGCCGGTGAGCCTCGTGCACGGCCTGCTCGCCTCGCTGCGCCCCGCGTTCGACGACGCCAAGGCGGCGCAGGGCCGCTACGAACGGGAGCTGCGCGCGCGCATCGGCCAGCTCCCCGCGCACCTGCGCGAGCAGGCCGAGGCGTTCGTGCGCCGCGAGTTCGGCGAGGTGCGCTCCGGGGCGGCGGCGGGCGGCGGCACCCCGGGCGCCGACGCGGCGCTCGGCCGGTTCTGCGCGCAGCTCGTGCCCGAGCTCCCCGCGCCCACGATGGCCGACGAGGCCGAGGGCCTGCTCGCGCGCGTGCGCGACGTCCTCGAGGCGTGCGCCAAGGGCATCGTCGAGCTGCAGAACGGCCAAGAACAATTCGGCAACGAGATGGGCGTGCGCGCGGTCAAGGAGTTCACGCCGCTGCACACGGCGTCCTCGGCGAACAATGTGCTCGAGTACCTGCTCGACTGGCGCCACGGCGGACCGCAGCGCGTGCAGGAGCTGGTCGGGATGTTCGCCGACATGATGATCCACCAGGTCGCGCTCATCGGCGGCGTGGTCGAGGGCGCGCGCGCGGTGCTCGGCCAGCTCGCCCCCGAGGAGATCGAGCGCAAGGCGCCCGGCGGCTTCGGCAAGAAGGCGGCGTGGCAGGCCTACGTCGCGCGCCACCGCGAGATCGCCGGCGACGATCGGGCGCTGCTGCAGCTGCTGTTCGGGCCCGAGTTCGCGCGCGCATACGCGGAGGTCGGCGGCGAGCAGGCACGGGGTCTCGATGCGCCGTAGGGCTCCGCGCGCCGCGATGCTCCTCGCCGGCGTCACCCTCGTCGCGATCGCGCTCGGGGCCGCGTGCCGGCCCAAGCCCCAGCGCCCCGGGGCGCTGTGCAGCTTCGACGTCGCCAGCGACGACGAGCTCGCGGGCAAGACCCTGCCGACCTCGACGTGGCTGACCCTGGTGTCGCCGTCGATCGATCGGCAGACGCTCGTGCGGCAGGGCCCGTGGCGCGACAGCTGCGGCGTCGTGCTCACGCCCACCGACTACGCGGCGTGCCCCGCCGGCGCGGCGCTCGGGACCCCGGTCGCAGGCGACCGCGTCGAGGGCACCGATCTGGTGATGGCGCAGGTCAGCGGCGATCGCATGCTCGCGTGGGCCGCCACCGACGAGTTCAGCGACGGCATGGCCCGCGGCACGGTCGCGCTGGTGAAGTGGCACGACGACGGCATCGACGTCGTCGGCACCGGCCTGGTCACCGGCCTGCGCCAGGGCGCCCGCGCCCGCCTGCACCACACGAGCGGCGTCGAGGTCCTCGTGCTCGAGGGCGATCGCTGCGACGCGTCGCGCCGCTGCATCCGCGTCGGTCAGTTCGTGCCGATGGCGGGCGGGCGCCTGCGCGAGGCCGAGCTGCACGAGCCCGGACGCGGCTGCGTCGGCCGCCCGCAGTTCGACCTCGAGCGTTCGACCGAGGTGCGCATCGACGGCCGCATCGTCCGCAGCTTCCGCCTCACCCGCAGCATCGAGCTCGACGGCAGCGGCATCGTCATGACCGACCTCGTCGTCGTCGAGGATCGCGACGCCCGCGATCCCGCCGCCGCCCCGACCCCGTTCCGCCGCGCCACCGCCAGGCGCCCGCTGGTGTTCGTCGACGGGCACTTCGAGCTGCGCGACGAGGATCTGTGGGAGCGCGTGCTCCGGGACTACGGGGCCGTGCGCGAGCAGGGCGGGCCCGCGGGCTGACGGGTCATCTCACCCGTCGACCGCGAGGGCCCAGACGCCCTCGTTCCAGTTCGCCGAGTACACGATGCGGTTCACCGGATCGAAGTCCATCCGGTACGGCCCGTCGCTGAAGCGCTGGTCGTTCTGCTCGGTCCAGGTGACGCCGTCGCCCTCGGGCGAGACGACGTAGGGCTGCGGCCCCGTGGTGTTGCCGCCGGTGTTGGCGAGCTGGGCGTACAGCGTCGTGCCGTCGCCGATGACCGCGTAGTAGCCGTCGCTCGTCGGTGGACCCACGAGCTCGAAGGTCGCGCCGTCGTCCTCGCTGCGCAGGATCTGGCCGACCGCGCCGACGTACAGCGTGCCGTCCGCCGCACGGTAGGCGTCGACGCCCCCGTGCTGCATGTCGACGTCGAGCACCTGCGTCCACGTCGCGCCGCCGTCGGTCGTGCGCCAGTACCCGGCGCCCTGCGTGCCGAGCAGCCACGTGGCCCCATCGTCGCCGACGAACCAGATCGAGTGTCCCGCGCCCCAGCCTGGCTCCGGATCGTGACGCACCCACGACTGCCCGCCGTCGGTCGACTCGAGCACACCGGCGTCGGCGGCGAACTCGAACCCGGAGTGGAAGGTGAGCAGCAGGTGATCGAAGTCGGAGGGATCCGCCGCGACGTGATAGACGTCGTTGGTCCAGCCGCCGACCGAGTTGTCGGCGTGCGCGGCGAAGCCCGCGGGCGTCGTCCAGTGATCACCGCGATCGTGCGAGACCCAGAAGCCGAGCGACGCCCCGCGCACGCCGCCGACGTAGACGAGGTGCTGCGTGTCGGCGGGATCGATCTCGAGGACACCGGGGCTCACCGGCTGCGGCAGGTCGCCGATCTGCGCCCAGCTCGCGCCGCCGTCGTCGCTGCGCCACATCCCCTCGGAGTCGGTGGTCAGCAGCAGCGTGCCCGGCTCGCACGGCACCACGTGGATGTCCATGCACCCGAACGGCGGCGCCTCGCCGTAGGGCCGATGCAGCCCGGGCGGCGAGAGGTCGACCCAACGGCCCGGCGTCAGCGCGGGGCCGCTGAACGGGGCCGAGGGCGGGCAGTCGAGCCCGACGTCGACGGGCGCTGCGGTGGTGGTGCCCGCCTCGCTGCCCGAGTCGTGGGCGCCCGTATCGAGCGAGCCCTCGGATGTCGCCGCCGAGGTGCCCGTCGCGGTGCCCGCGGTGTTCGGTGCCTCCGCCCCGTCGAGCCCTTCGGTGGCGGCCGCGGAATCGGTGCCGCCGCAGGCGGTCGCGAGGACGAGCAGCGGGCCTCCGTGGAATCGTCGGCGGGGCGTCATCCCCCTCGCATGCACGGCGGCGCGGGAATCCGTGTGGGGTTCGTGCGGCCGGCGATGCCTGGGGTCCGCCACCCTCGCAGGGCCGGCGGGGCGCAGCCCACCAGCGCGCCGGCGTCGGGCGAAGCTCCACGGGATTCCCTGGGCACGGCGGCTGCAGCCAGCCGTGACGATGTCCGATTCCCCACGGTGCCTCGCCTCGATGGGCGCGCTCGCGGCCGCCTCCCTGCTGCTCGGCCCCGCGGTCGGCTGTGCGACCGACGGTGACCACCACGACACCGCGGCGGCGACCGACACGACCGACGGCACGGGCGGCGCCACGTCGCCGAGCACCGTGAGCGCATCGGGGAGCTCGGCGGGCCCCACCGATTCCACCGACACCGTCGGCACGGACTCCGCCGCCGATGCGTCCGCCACCGACGCCGCGACCTCCGACGCGACCACCACCGACGCCGCGACCTCCGACGCCGTGACCTCCGACACCGCGACCTCCGACAGCGACACCGAACCCGACGCCGGCACCGGACTCGACTTCCCGCCGAACGGCGTGGCGGGCAGCGACGCGCGGCTGGTCTGGGACGGCGCCGACATGCTGCCGCGTGCCTCGCATACGGCGATCTGGCAGGCGCGCTACGTCCAGCAGAGCGGCTACTACGCCGTGGCGTGGCACACCAGCAACGACGGCACGTGGCACGCGAGCCCCTTCGAGTACGGCACGCATCCCTACCCCACCACCGGCACCGTCGACGCGTCGGGGCAATCGACCGGCGGCACCGGGAGCGAGGGCATGGTGCAGTACTACGAGATCGCGGGGCTCGGCGCGTCGGACTTCATCGCCTCGCCGGGCCCGGGCCCGACGTACTTGTTGGTGCCCGACATCTGGGTGACGCAGGCGCGCACCGCCGAGGTGATCGGAGACACGGTGCGGCACCGGTACTGGCCCGACCTGAACGATCCCGACGCGTTCATCGAGCAGTCGTACTCCGCCGCCGCCATCGCGCAGGCGGCCGCGGTGTCGGTGAGCCCGGCCTTCACCCTCGGCGGCTCGCCCTGGACCGGCGACGGCGTGAGCAACGGCGAGTCGCCCGCCTCCGTGCTGCGGGGCTTCGCGCTGTTCGACGCGCCGCTCGGCATCGACGACCTCGTCGCGGAGGCGACGAGCGAGAGCGACGCGCCGGTCACCGCCGCGGGCACCGACGCGCTCTGGTACATCAACCGCAACCCGACGCCCGACGACATCGGCGACAAGTCCGGCGCGGGCCACTCGCCGACGTGGGCGAACGATCAACGGCCGGGCCTGTGCGTCGCGCCCTGACCAACAGCGGCTCCAGCCCGCGATCCATCCGGCGATCCATCCAGATTATCGAGGGTGGTTCGCAGCAATATCGAATCGTATCCGCCGGTGCGCGCGCTAGATTGGAGGCGCGGCGCTCCCCGTGCGGCGCCCCTCGGCGCGCGGGGTGCCGTGTCCCTGCCATGCGCGCCCTCTCCGACGACCACGAGGCCCGATCCCAGTTCCGCAGCGCGCGTCGGGCCGTGCGCGAGGCCTGGCGCGGGTCGATGGTCGACGCCGAGACGCTCGCGTCCCTCCCCGTCACCGCGTCGGTCCGCGCGGCCGGGCCGAGCACCGGGAGCCAACCGCAGCATGCCCTCGAGGACGCGGTCGGCCGGCGCTACCTGTTCAAGCTCGCCCCGAGCGAGCAGATCGCCGCGGAGGTCTTCGCCGGGCGCGTACGCGCGCTCGGTCGCCAGCTCCAGGTGCCCGCGGTGCGACGCACGCTGCTCCTCGACGGGACCCCCCGCGTCGGCCTGCTGCAGCCGCGGGTGGACATCGCCGGCGCGCTGCCGAAGGACCCGCGGCAGTGGACCGCGGTGCAGTGCGAGTCCATCCTGCGCGATCACCCGTGGGAGTGGATCGTCGGCAACCTCGACACGCACATCGATCAGTACGTGCTCGTCGGCGACCATGGCCTCCCGATCAACATCGACTGGGATCGATCCCTGCTCGACCTCGACGGCGCCGCGCCGACGCGGTTCGACCGCCGATCCGCGACGATCCTGCCGGCGCACAACCACCTCTACGCGGAGTACGTCGGCGGGCGCATCGAGCTCGACTTCTTCGGGATGCGGCGCGAGGCCCACCGCATCGCGGCGATCCCGTTCGGCCAGATCCTGGACCTCGTCGATGCCTGGGCCGCGGAGGCCCAGGCCGCAACAGAGCTGCGACGCCACGTCACCGAGCGGCTGCGGCAGCGCCACGGCTCGATCGCGCGGGCGTTCGACGACTTCGTCGACGGCCTCGAGCGCGAGCGCGATCAGGTCCGCCACACGACGCGGCCCCTCGGAGATCGCGTGCTCTCCGGCCTCCGCGACGCGTGGCAGCGCCTCGTGCTGCTCGTCGTCCACGATCGCATCGTCCGGCCCGCGCTGCGCGTGCGTCGGTGGGTCGTCCGACGGTTCGCGGACGCGCGACCATGAGGACACGGCTCCGCACGGCGTCACGGCGACGCGCGTCGACCTCGCTCCCGCACCGCGCGGACCAGCACCACCGCGAGGGTGAGGCCGGTCAGCGGCAGGACCGCGCCCAACATCACCCAGGAGTAGATCTGCAGCGACGCGTCGGCGCGCGACGCGAGCACCAGATACACGATGTACGCGACGTAGTAGGCGAGGAACACCAGCCCTTCCCACCGCGAGATGCGATGCCCGCTGAAGAAGATCGGCAGGCACGCGACGGCGACGGCGACCATCACCGGCAGGTCGAGCGCGAGGACCTGGGGTGCGACCGCCAGTTCCGTGGGGGCGACGGTCGCCGACAGCCCGAGCACCCCGAGGATGTTGAAGATGTTGCTGCCGACCACGTTGCCCACGGCGATGTCCCGCTGGCCCTTGATCGAGGCGATGACCGACGCCGCGACCTCGGGCAGCGACGTGCCGGCCGCGACGATGGTGAGCCCGATGACCAGCTCGGACACGCCGAGCGTCGTCGCGATCGCGATCGCGCCGGTCACGAGCAGCCGCGACCCGGCGACCAGCACCACCAGGCCGAGCACCACCAGCGCGAGCTGCACCCACAGCCGATCGATCAGCGTCGAGGCCGCCGCGATGTGGGTCTCCTCGGCGTACTCCTGCTGGGTCGCTCGGGTCGCTCGCCGGCTCTGGAGGACCAGCGTGACGGTGTACGCGATCACCAACACGAACAGCGCGATCCCTTCGATCCGCGAGATGCCACCATCCCAGCCCAGCGCGACCAGCAGCGCCGACGCCCCGATCATGATCGGCACCTCCTGCCGGATCATCTGCGCGTCGACGACCAGGGGCACAATCAGCGACGAGACGCCGAGGATGAAGAGCACGTTGAAGATGTTGCTGCCGACGACGTTGCCCATCGCGATGTCGACCTGACCCGCCCACGCCGACTGCACCGAGACCGCCATCTCGGGCGCGCTCGTGCCGAACGCGACCACCGTCAGGCCGACGACCAGCGGCGAGATGCCGAACGAGGTCGCCAGCCTCGACGCGCCGCGAACCAGGAATTCGCCGCCGAGCACGAGCAACACGAGACCGAGGACGAGCGAACCGATGGTTGCGACCACGGGGTGAGTGTGGGGAATGTCGACCCGACTCGCCACCCACGCTCGAGCGACCGACGACGATTCGTCCTCTGCCCGGCGGCCGTGGGCCGCCCGACTGGAACAAGCGAGGGCCGATCCCCATGAACGACGCCGAGCGCCCCACGCCCACCGAGGGCACCCCGATGGAGGTCATGCCGCCAGAGGCTTGGGCCCCGGCCCACGGGCTCGTCCAGCGGATCGTCGCGCCGGTGCTGCGCTTCACCGCGATCGAGGCCGCCAGCGGGATCGCCCTCATCGCCGCGACGGTGCTCGCCCTCGTCTGCGCCAACTCGCCGTGGGCGCCGCACTACGCCGCGATCTGGGAGTTCCAGGTGGGGCTGCAGCTCGGCGACGTCGCCCTCGTCCGTCCGCTGGGATGGATCGTGAACGACATCCTGATGGCGGTGTTCTTCTTCGTCATCGGCCTCGAGATCCGCCGCGAGCTCGCGTTCGGTGCGCTCGACAGCCCACAGAAGGCCGCGCTGCCCGCAGCGGCCGCGTTGGGCGGCATGCTCGTACCCGCGGGAATCTTCGCGCTGCTCACCGACGGGGAGGCCCGCGCCGGCTGGGGGGTGCCGATGGCGACCGACATCGCCTTCGCGCTCGGGATCCTGACGCTGCTCGGCCCGCGCGTCCCCGCGGTGCTGCGCATCCTGCTGCTGGCCGTGGCGGTCCTCGACGACCTCGGGGCGATCCTCGTCATCGCGGTTTTCTACAGCAGCGGCGTGGTCTGGGCGAACCTCGCGCTGGGTGCCGCCGGCCTCGGCCTCATCTGGTTGCTGCAGCTCGCGGGCGTGCGACGACGCGCAATCTACTCGCTGCCCGCGATCCTCGTCTGGGTGGGCGCGTACACGGGGGGCTTGCACCCGACCATCGCGGGCGTCCTCGTCGGAGTGATGACGCCGGTGCGCGCGTGGGGACTCGAGCCGCGCTCGCCCGCCGCAGACCTGATCGACCGCCTGCATCCTTGGGTCGCGTTCGGGATCATGCCGGTGTTCGCCTTGGCCAACGCCGGCGTCTCGATGACCGCTGGCGGTGGCGGGGGCGACGGCGTCGGCCTGGCGGTCGCGGCGGGGCTGGTCCTCGGCAAGCCCGTCGGCGTCGGGCTCGCGATCGCAGCCGCAGTGGGTCTCGGCGTCGCGCGACTCCCCGAGGGCGTGGGTCCGCGCGAGGTCCTGGTGCTCGGTTGCGTCGCCGGAATCGGCTTCACGATGTCGCTGTTCATCGCCTCGCTCGCGTTCACGAACGCGGCGCTGCTCCACGCCACCAAGCTCGGCGTCCTCGTGGCCAGCGCGATCGCGGCCGCCGCGACGCTGCTCGCTGGGCGCCTCTTGCTGCCGGTGCGCGCCGCCCCGTCCGGCGACGGATAGCCGACCAGGCCCTCGCCGTCAGCCCTGGCGACACACGACGCGGACGCTCTTCTCGGGCGTGGTGCCGGACGGCGTGCCGTGCATGGTCATGAGGCACAGGTTGTTGCCCGCGCAATTCGCCGCGACGCCCCGCGACGAAACGTGGGTGCCGAGGGACGGATCGGCCGTGGGGACCAGCGGCTCGACGTCGGCGCCCGCGGCCCCGCACACCTCGCTCACCCGCCGATCCACCGCGGCCGCGTCGCCGCGGATGATCATGCTGCCGTCGCGACGGGTCTCGACCGAGGCGCAGGCCGACAGGCACGCCGACAACAGCAGGACCGAGGCGAGACATGCGGTCGGGAACTCGAGGGACGCAGCCATGCAACCCATAGAGTGCACCGCGCCCGGGTTTCGATCCGCCAGCCCGGCGAGAATTCGGCCGTCACGCCGGTGGAGGCGTCACGAAGCACTGAATCGTCGTCTCGATGCGGAAATTCGACTCGTTCGTGTGGCGCTCCGCGTGGAAGATGTCCATCGGGTAGGTCTCGCCGAGGGTGAGCCCGAGCGAGTCCATCTCGATCGAGCTGCGCCTCCACGAGGCCCGGGTACGCCCCCGAGCCCGAGTACGTCTCGAAGTCGGGGTGACTCGCCTGCAGGTCGCGGATCGTCGCGACCAGCGGATCGCAGTCGACCTCCCCGCGGCGGTCTCGCCCTCGGCGTCACCCGGCGGCGTGGCGTCGGCGCAGGCGGTCACCAGCGCGGCGGTCACCAGCGCGGCGGTGGGGAGCAACGTGCTTCGTGTCGGCGAGCGTGACGGGCATCGGGAGGTGGGCATCGGGGGCGGCGATTCGACACTCCGATGCGGACTTCTTCCGCGTCCGGGCGGCAGTTCGCGAAGTCTCATGGGAGCGCGGAGCACATCGCCCGCGCGTGCCCGCATCCTCGCACGCGGGGTCGCACGCGCCTCCGACCGAGGGCTTCACCGCGAACGCGACGCCGTGGTGCGCGCCGCTGCACTCTCGGTGAGCCGCACGACGCTCGCGCCCGTTCCGCGCGTCACGGTCGCAGGTGGATCGACCAGCGGATGTCCCGACGGCCGTTCCGCGTCTTCGCGAAGACGGCCTTGTCCCGCACGACGCCGGCGATGCACTGGCCGAGCGGCGTGGTCGCGAAGGGCGGGCGCGCGGCGCTCTCGTCGACGCGCCCGCTCTCGGCGATGCTGAAGTCGAGCTCGACGATGGTGCCCTCGACGGCGCCGTGCTTGCGCGCGCACGCATCGAACGCGCCCTGGAGCTTCGCGAGCATGCGCCGCAGATCGCCGTCGCCGACCGTGTCCGCGAGCTTGGCGACCACGCGCGGCTTCACCTCGACCGGCGGCGCCGCCTCGGTGAACGGCTCGAGCGGCGCGTGCTCCTCGATCACCTCGGGGGGCTTGGGCTTGGTCGCGACGATCTGCGGCGGCGGCTCGTCGTCGAGCAGCAGCCACGCCGCGAAGATGCCGCCCAGGATCGCCAGCAACGCGAACGCGATCACCAGCAGCCCGAAGGATCGACGCGCGCGGCGATCGGCCTCGAGATCGAAGTGCCGGGGCTCGCGGACGTCGGCCGCAGCGGAGCTCACCTTGGGATCTACGCCTTTGCCCATGACAGATTCACGGCGTGCGGCCGACGCCGGGCTCGCGCTCGGAGCTGCCACGGGTGCGCTTGCGGATGTCCTTCTTCACCTCGAGGAACACGGTCTTGGGCCCGCTGCGGCGCAGGACCCGATACACCGCGTTGGCCTCGGCCAGCGCCCTCAGGTTGCCGCGGGTCATGCGGCGGCGCTTCACCGCGATGCCGCGGTGGACCTTGGGCGGGGCGAAGCCGACCCGCTCGGGGACGTGGACCAGGCGATAGCGGCCGTCCTCGGTGCGCACGAAGCCATAGGCACACGCAGGCTCCATGCACTGCCCGTCGAACGTGACCCACAGCAGCGGCGCCCCGTTGAGCTGGTCCTCGCCGACGATCGCGCCCTCGGTGCTCAGCTTGAGGATGCGCTTGCGTCGGACTCGGCTGGTGCGCTGACGGATCTCGCTCGAGACGGTGACCGACTTGTCCGCCTCCTCGTCGTAGACGCTGACGGTGCGGTTGCTCGGGTACACCCGGAGGCGGCCGAGCGACTGCTGGTCGCGGGCCTCCTTCAGCTCGGCGTCGCGGAGCTGATATCGTGCGGCGCAGGCCGATGACCCCAGCAGCATCGACACCGCAAGCCCCACTCGTGCGAACGAGCCGCGCATGGGCTTGCGATACTCGACCGGGCCGCAGCGGTCAATCACGCCGCTGGCGCAAAGCCCGCAGCGGGGCGGTGGCGGGCCGATGATCCGGATCGCGATCGGGGCGACCGAGCACGGCGCCGCCGCGGTGCGGGCCTGCGCCGGCGAGGTCGTGGTGATCGGCCGCGACGCGCGTTGCGACCTCGTGATCGCCACGCCCGGCGTCTCGGCGACGCACTGCCGCCTCTCGCCGATGAGCGGGGTGCAGGGGGCCTACGTGCTCGAGGATCTCGGCAGCTCCTACGGCACCTACGTGAACGGCACCAAGGTGGCGCGGCCCGTCGTCGTCTCGCCGCGCGACGCGATCGTGCTCGGGACCCAGGCGATCCGCATCGTGGCGGGCGACGACGACGCGGGCGCGCTGGCGCTGCTGTCCGGTGCCGCGGCCGCGACGACCGTCGCACCGACGCCGGGCTCGGCCGCGCCCCCGCGCGCACCGCAGGCGCCACAGGGCCCCCAGGCATGGGCGGATCACTACGCGCGCTTCGACGCCCTCGCGCGGGCGTGGGTCGAAGCCGGCCGCGGACGGCGGGGCCTGCTGCGCGGGGCGACGCTCGCCGAGGCCGAGGCCTGGCTCGCAGCGGGGCGCGACCAACAGCCCGCGCCGCAGCCGATCCACCGCGACCTCGTGCGCGCGTCGAAGGCCGCGACGCGACGCACCGCGCTGTGGATCGGCGCCGCGGCGACGGTGGTGCTCGCCAGCGGGGCTGCGGGCGCGTGGTGGTGGCGGCAGGGCGACGCGGCGCCGACGGAGGTCGTCGAGGTCACGCCCGCGGTCGAGCCCGGCGCCGCGGGCCCGCCCCAACCCTCGGCGGCGCCCGACGACGCGCCGACGTCGTGGGATCTGCCCGCGCTCGTGCGGGACTCCTCGCAGATCGCCGATCCCGACGCTCGCCTCGCGGTGCAGGCCGAGCTCGCGCGCCTCCCCGGATCATTCCTCGACGACGGCCGCTTCGCGCTGCTCGCCGAGGTCGAGGCCGCGCTCGCGGATCGCCGCGCCGTGTCGCTGCGCTCCGGCACCGCCGCGATCACGACGCTGGCGTGGACGCCCGCCGGCCACACACTCGTCACCGGTGACGGCACCGACGCGCTCGCGCTGTGGCGACTCGACGCGCCCTCGCCCACCGTGCCGCTCCTGCTGCTCGGCCACGTCGGCGCGATCACGGCGCTGGCCATCGCCCCCGACGGGCGCACGCTGGTGAGCGCGAGCAGCGATCGCACGCTGCGACGCTGGGATCTGCAGGCCGAGGACCCGGGCGCCTCCGCGGCGGTGCTGCGCGGCCACGAGGCCGCCCTCGTGGCCTGCGCGGTCGGCCCCGACGGGCGCTGGGCCGTCAGCGGGGACGCCCTCGGGACCCTGCGCACGTGGGACCTCGGCGCCGCAGTGCCGGCCGACTCGCCGGCGCGAACCGGCGCGCACGAGGGCCCGGTGACCGATCTGCGCTTCGAGCCGAGCGGCACCGTGCTGTCGGCCGGCGACGATCGCATGCTCCGTCGCTGGCGCATCGAGCCCGACGGGTCGCTGCGCCCGATGACGCGCTTCGAGGGGGCGAGCAGCGGCCTCACGCGCATCGCCCTCGATCGCGCGGGACACCGCGTGATCGCGGGGGCCGCCGACGGATCGATCGCGCTGTGGGAGCCTCGCGGCAGCACGACCGCACCGCTCCTGCTCGTCGGCCACGGCGACCGCGTCAACGATCTCGTCGTCACCACCGACGGCCGCACCCTCGTGAGCGCGAGCGACGACGACACGCTGCGGGTGTGGGATCTGGGCGCCGCCGATCCGAGCATCGCCAGCATCGTGTTCGCGGGGCACACCGGTGACGTGACCGCGATCCGGCTCGCCGGGGCCGATACGCGGGTGCTGAGCGCGGCGCTGGATCACGGCGTGCGCGCGTGGGATCTGACGAAGAAGGACCGCATGGTCGATCAGGTCGCGGTGGCCGAACACGCCGGCGCCATCACGGCCCTCGCGCTCGCGGCCGACGGCAGCCTCGGCGCGAGCGCGGGCGACGACGGCGAGGTGCGGCTGTGGGATCCCCTGGCGCGCGCCGGGGGCCAGGGCGGCGAGGTGCTGCGCGCCAGCGCGTCGATCCTCGTCGACGGCGCGATCACGGGCGACGGTCGCACGCTGCTGGCCGCCGGCGGCGAGGGCCGCGTGGAGCTCTGGCCCCTCGCCGACTCCGCGCGGGTTCCGACACCGACGCGGCTGCGCGGGGCCACCGGCAACGCCAATGCCGCCGCGATCGACCGCGAGGGTCGCCGCGCCGCGGTCGGCAGCGACACCGGCACGATCCTGCTGTGGTCGCTCGCGGACGCGGACGCCCCGCCCAAGGCGCTGGGCGGCCACACCCGCGGGATCAACCGCCTCGGCTTCGTGGGCGACGGCGAGCGCCTGCTGTCCGCGGGCAGCGATGGCACCGTGCGCCTGTGGTCGACCGACGGCGGCGCGGAGCCGGTCGTGCTCCGCGGCCACGGCGACGAGATCGGGACGATGGCCATCGCCGACGACGGGCGCTGGGCGGTGACCGGCAGCATCGACGGCAGCCTCGTGCGCTGGGATCTGCACGCGGAGGCGATCGAGACGTCGGCGGTGGCGCTCGCCGGACACGAGGGCGAGGTCCGCACCGTCGCGATGTCCGGCGACGGGCGGTGGCTCGCCTCGGGCGGCGCCGATCGACGCGCGCGCCTGTGGTCCCTCGCCGACGGTCGCACCACCGTCGTGCTGCGCGGCCACGACGAGGCGATCAGCGCGCTGGCCTTCGGGCCGGGGTCGCGGCGGCTCGCGACCGGCGGCATCGACGGCCAGCTCCGCGTCTGGGATCTCGAGGCCACGCACCCCGACGAGACCGCCCGGCCCCTGGCCGGCCACACGCAGACGATCACCGATCTCGTGTTCGTCGACGACGACGTGCTCGCGTCGGCGAGCAACGACGGCACCGTGCGGCTGTGGCAGCTCGCCAGCGGTGAGGCCATCGTGCTGCGCGGCCACGACGGCCCCGTGAAGCGGCTGCTCGCGGCGGCGGGCCCGAGGGCCGACCCCGGCACGCGTTGGCTGGTCTCGATCAGCTACGACGGCAGCGCGCGCCTGTGGCCGACCTCCGGCGAGGCGCTCGCGACCCGGATCTGCGAGGTGATCGGGGCCGCGGCGGATCGCTCGGTGCTCGCGGCCCTGCTGGGTCCCCGTGCGCCGGCGCCGGGCTGCACGGCCGCGAAGCCGGGCTGACCGCGACGCCGCCGCGACCGGGCCATCATTGGGTGCACACGCCGAGCTGGAACACGTTCAGCGACCCACCATCGAGGTTGTACTGATCGGTGACGCGGAGGTTCCACTCACCGTCGGTCGTCTGGCCGACCAGCGTCGGCGCGAACGGCTGCTCGGGCTGGTAGGTCCCCGCGTATGGAGGATTGTCGAACCCGCCGTTCCCGATGACGCCCGGCCCGCTGTCCGTGAACACGGTGAACGTGAAGTTGTCACCGCTGCCCCCGGGGCCACCGTTGTCCATCGACAGGTCACGGCTGGTGGCCGACGGCGAGAACAATTGGATGTCGAGGTCGGAGTCGTATGTGTGGGCGATGTCGATCCGCACCGCGACCGCGGCCACCGTGGCGCCGAGCACCACCGGGATGTAGCTGTCGTGCACGCTCGAGCCGACCGACGAGATGGCCTGCGGCACGTCGGTCGCCGCGAACCCGAACGCGTGCCCCGCCGCGCAGGGCATGGCCACGTTCACCCAGCCGCAGTTGGCCTCGGCCCCGTCGAGCAAGCCGTCGTCGTCGTTGTCGATGCCGTCGTTGCACGCGATCTCCTCGGTCACGACGCAGGCAGGACCGGCGATGCAATCGAAGTCGAAGCAGTCGGCGGCCCCGTCGGCGTCGTTGTCGAGCCCATCGCCGCAGCTGAGCTCCGACCCCAACTCGCAGCCCGCGATCCCATCGCAGTCGGTGTCGAGACAGTCGGCGGCATCGTCGGCATCGTTGTCGAGCCCGTCGTCGCAGGTGAGCTCCGTCCCCAGCTCGCAGCCCCCGACCCCGTCACAGTCGGTGTCGAGGCAGTCGGCAGCGCCGTCGAGATCGTCGTCCAGGCCGTCGTCGCAGATCGCCTCCGGGACGCACATGGGCAGGCCCGAGGGCGGGTTCGACGGGACGCCGTCCGTGCACACGTCGTCCGTGCAGTCGTCGCCGTCGATCGGCACGTCGGCGTCGTCGGGGCCCGGTGACGGCGACCCAGCCACGCACGAGACGACCGTACAGTCGCCGGCGACCTGCTCCGACTCGGGGGCGGCGACGCCGTCGAGGTCGGTCGACACGCACGTGCCCTCGACGCAGCGGTCCTCGGTGCAGGGCTCTGCGTCGTCGCACTGCGCGTCGTCGTCGCAGGCGGGGTCGCCCTCGCTGCTGCTCTCCGAGCCGGAGCTCGTCGCGTCCGAGCTCGAGGCGTCGGTGGGGTCCGAGCTCGAGCTCGAGTCCGCCGACGTCGGATCCGTCGCCGACGGGTCATCGGTGGTGTCGGGGTCCGAAGACGCCGAGTCCGCCGACGAGCTCGAGTCGGGGTCGGTGTCGGCGGGCTCGGTGTCGTCGGAGCACGCCGCGAGGCCGAGCCCGCAGCAGAGCGCCACGCAGAGGGTGAGTCGATCGGGTTGTCGCAGGTCAGCCATGCCAGGGAGGTGCGGCTCGGCGGCAAATCGATCCGCGGATCGTGCGAGGGACGGTGCGGGAGGCGCCCCGAGCCCCGTGCGCCTGTGCCACGGGCCCTCGCGCCCACCGGGCGCCTGCGCCCGCAGCCCACCCGCACGCCCGGCGCCCGCACACGGGGAAACCGGCGCCCGCCCGTGGCGCGACACCTGCATTCGGGGCGGGCCCGGTGCCGACATCGAGCGTCTCGAGCCCGGCCGTCGCGATCCTCCTGGTCGACGACGACCGCAAGAACCTCCTCGCGCTCGAGGCGATGCTGGACGGGCTCGGCCTGCAGATCGTCGCCGCCAGCACGGTCGACGACGCGCTGCGGCAGCTGCTGCTCCACGACTTCGCGCTGATCCTGCTCGACATCCGGATGCCGGAGATGGACGGCGTCGAGCTGGCGTCGGTGATCCGATCGCGTGACCGCAGCCGCCGCGTCCCGATCATCTTCCTCACCGCGCACGACCGCGGCGACGAGCTGGTCGCGCGGGGCTACGCCGTGGGCGCGGTCGACTTCCTCTTCAAGCCGCCGGTCCCCGAGATCCTCCGCAGCAAGGTGATGGTGTTCGTCGACCTGCACCGCAAGAACCACGAGGTCGAGCAGCAGGCCGCGCAGCTCCTGATCGCCGAGGGCAAGGCCCACGAGCGGCGGCTCGCCGAGTTCCGCGCGAGCGTCGAGGCCTCGGCGCTGCGGGCCGAGATGGCCGCGAGCAAGCGGATGAACGATCGCCTGCAGCTGCTGGCGACCGCGGCCACCGACCTGCTGGCGTGCGCCGATCCCTTCGAGGTCGTGGACACCCTGGCCGCGCGCCTGCTCGAGCACCTCGGCTACGAGGTCTGCGTCTGCTACCAGGCCCGCGAGGACGCCCCCCGTGCGCGACTCGTCAGCGCCGCCGGGACCCAACCCGGCTGGGACCACGCCATGATCGACATCGACGACACGCCGGTGATGCGCGCGGTGTTCGGCGAGGCCGGTCGCTACATCCGCGACGCGATGGACGACGAGCTGCCGCCGTGGCTGAGCGCGCTCGGGCTGACGTCCGTCGCCGCGTTCCCGCTGCTCAGCGCCGGCAAGGCGGTCGGCGTGCTGGCGTGTGGTCGCCGGGGCGGCGCCGCCGTCACGCCCGAGGACCTCGCCGCGATCGGGCTCGTGTGCGATCAGCTCGCGCTGGCGCTCGAGCGGGCCCATCTCATGCGCTCGCTCAAGGAGCACGCCGACGCCCTGGGCGAGTCGCACCGGCGCAAGGACGAGTTCCTCGCGATGCTCGCCCACGAGCTGCGCAACCCGCTGGCGCCGATGGTGTACGCGCTCGAGATGCTCGAGGGGGACGGCGACCCGGTCGAGCTGCGCGAGGTGCTGCAGCGGCAGCTCACCCACCTCGCGCGCATGGTCGACGACCTGCTCGACGTGTCGCGGATCACCAGCGGCAAGATCGAGCTGTCCCTCGGGCCGGTGTCGATCCAGCATGCGATGCTCCACGCCCTCGAGACCAGCCGCCCGCAGCTCGACAAGCACGAGCACCACGTCGAGATCGAGCTCCCCGAGCCCGATCTCGTGGTGCACGCCGACGCCACGCGCCTGATCCAGGTCATCGCGAACCTGCTGAACAACGCGGCGCGCTACACCGACCCCGGCGGGAACATCGCGCTACGCGCGCATCGCGAGGCCAGCAAGGCGGTGCTGCGCGTCCGCGACGACGGGCGCGGCATCCCGCGGCACATGCTCCCGAAGGTGTTCGACCTCTTCGTCCAGGCCGAGCGCACGCGCGACCGCTCGCAGGGCGGGCTCGGGCTGGGCCTCACGTTGGTGCGTCGGCTGGTCGAGATGCACGGCGGCACCGTGTCGGCCGACAGCGAGGGCATCGATCGGGGCAGCGAGTTCACCGTGGTGCTCCCGCTCGCCGAGGACCAGCCCCACGCGGACGCGCCCGCGAGGGTGGCGGCGCCCACCACCGGTCGGTACCCCGCGGTGCGCCGCGGCGGTGGCCTGTCGATCCTCGTCGTCGAGGACAACGAGGACAGCCGCGACATGCTGCAGATGCTCCTGGAGGCGCGCGGACACACCGTCGCCGTCGCCGCCGACGGCACCGGCGGTCTCGCGGCGCTGCTGGCCGGCGACCACGACGTCGCCCTGCTCGACATCGGCCTGCCCGGCGTCGACGGGTACGAGGTCGCTCGCCGGGTCCGCGAGCAGGTTCCGGCGCGCACGACCCGGCTCATCGCCATCACTGGCTACGGCCAGATCGAGGATCGCGCGCGGGCCCTCGGCGCCGGCTTCGACGATCACCTCGTGAAGCCGGTGAGCGTGCACGACCTCGAGCGCGTGCTCCAAGCCGATCGCGACCAGGACCAAGCGTAGTACGGAGCCCAGTTCGTCATGCAGATGCAAGCCCAGATCGACCAGAAGCAGCTGCTCGCCGTCCTCACCGCCGTCAAGAACGGCGACTTCGCCGCCCGCATGCCGAGCGACGAGGCCGGGGTCCCTGGCAAGATCAACGACACCGTCAACGACATCGTCGAGCTGCTCGGCGACCTCCTCGGCGAGCTGGGTCGCATCAACCAGGTGGTCGCGAAGGACGGCAAGATCACCCAACGCGCCAGCCTGCGCGCGGGCCGGGGGAGCTGGGCCACCGCGATCGACACGCTCAACGAGATCATCGGCGACATCGTCCAGCCCACCACCGAGGTCGCGCGCGTCATCGGCTCGGTGGCCCGCGGCGACCTCTCGCAGTCGATGGCGCTCGAGGTCGAGGGTCGACCGCTGAAGGGCGAGTTCATGCGCACCGCGAAGGTGGTCAACACCATGGTGTCGCAGCTCGACACCTTCGCCCAGGAGGTCACCCGTGTCGCCCGCGAGGTCGGGATCGAGGGCAAGCTCGGCGGCCAGGCCAAGGTGCGCGGCGTCGCGGGCACGTGGAAGGACCTCACCGACAACGTCAACCTGATGGCGAGCAACCTGACCGCCCAGGTCCGCAACATCGCCGACGTCACGACGGCGGTGGCCAAGGGCGACCTGTCGCGCAAGGTCACCGTGGTCGTCGAGGGCGAGATCCTCGAGCTCAAGAACACGGTCAACACCATGGTCGACCAGCTCGGAGCGTTCGCGGCCGAGGTCACCCGCGTCGCCCGCGAAGTCGGCACCGAGGGCAAGCTCGGCGGTCAGGCCCAGGTCCGCGGCGTGTCGGGCACGTGGAAGGACCTCACCGAGAACGTCAACATGATGGCGAGCAACCTGACGTCGCAGGTGCGCAACATCGCCGCGGTCACCACCGCGGTCGCGCGCGGCGACCTCACCAAGCAGATCACCGTCGACGTCAAGGGCGAGATCCTCGAGCTCAAGAACACGATCAACACGATGGTCCACCAGCTCGGCGCGTTCGCATCCGAGGTCACCCGTGTCGCCCGCGAGGTCGGCACGGACGGCAAGCTCGGCGGCCAGGCCGAGGTGCTCGGCGTGTCGGGCACGTGGAAGGACCTCACCGACAACGTGAACTTCATGGCCGGCAACCTCACCGGCCAGGTGCGCAACATCGCGGACGTCACGACCGCGGTCGCCAAGGGCGACCTGTCGAAGAAGATCACGGTCGACGTCAAGGGCGAGATCCTCGAGCTCAAGAACACGATCAACACGATGGTCGATCAGCTCGGCGCGTTCGCCTCCGAGGTGACCCGCGTCGCCCGCGAAGTCGGCACCGAGGGCAAGCTCGGCGGCCAGGCCGAGGTGCTGGGCGTCTCCGGCACCTGGAAGGACCTCACCGACAGCGTCAACCGCATGGCCAGCAACCTCACCGGCCAGGTGCGCAACATCGCGGATGTCACGACCGCGGTGGCCAAGGGCGACCTGTCGCGGAAGATCACCGTCGACGTCAAGGGCGAGATCCTCGAGCTGAAGAACACCTTCAACACGATGGTCGATCAGCTGAGCGGCTTCGCCTCGGAGGTGACCCGCGTCGCCCGCGAGGTCGGCACCGACGGCAAACTCGGCGGCCAGGCCGAGGTGCTCGGCGTCTCGGGCACCTGGAAAGACCTCACCGACAGCGTCAACCGCATGGCCAGCAACCTCACCGGCCAGGTGCGCGCCATCGCCGACGTCACGACCGCGGTCGCCAACGGCGACCTGTCGAAGAAGATCACGGTCGACGTCCGCGGCGAGATCCTCGAGCTGAAGAACACCATCAACACGATGGTCGACCAGCTCGGCTCGTTCGCGGCCGAGGTCACCCGCGTCGCCCGCGAGGTCGGCACCGAGGGCAAGCTCGGCGGCCAGGCCCAGGTGAAGGGCGTCGCCGGCACGTGGAAGGACCTCACCGACAACGTGAACTTCATGGCCGGCAACCTCACCGGCCAGGTCCGCAACATCGCGGCGGTGACCACCGCGGTCGCGAACGGCGATCTGTCGAAGAAGATCACCGTCGACGTGAAGGGCGAGCTGCTCGAGCTGAAGAACACCGTCAACACGATGGTCGATCAGCTCGGCGCGTTCGCGGCCGAGGTCACCCGCGTCGCCCGCGAGGTCGGCACCGACGGCAGCCTCGGCGGCCAGGCGGTCGTGCAGGGCGTGTCCGGCACGTGGAAGGACCTCACCGACAGCGTGAACCTCCTGGCGGCGAACCTCACCACGCAGGTGCGCGCCATCGCCGAGGTCGCGACGTCCGTCGCCGAGGGCGACCTGACCCGCAGCATCTCGGTCGAGGCGCGCGGCGAGGTCGAGGCGCTCAAGGTCAACATCAACCAGATGATCGCGAACCTGCGCGACACGACGCAGAAGAACACGGCGCAGGACTGGCTCAAGACCAACCTCACCCGGTTCACGCGCATGCTGCAGGGTCACCGCGAGCTCGGGGCCGTCGCCCAGCTCATCCTGCGCGAGCTGGCGCCGCTGGTGAACTTCCAGCAGGCCGCCTTCTACCTGCTGCAGCCCGGCGCCGACGGCGAGGGCAGCCTGCAGCTGGTCGCCAGCTGGGCCTACCGCGAGCGCAAGCACCTCGCCAACCGGTTCCGCCCGGGCGAGGGTCTCGTCGGTCAGTGCGTGCTCGAGAAGCAGCGCATCTTGCTGACGCACGTCCCGTCCGATTACATCAAGATCGGCTCGGGCCTCGGCGAGACCGACGCGCTCAGCGTCGTCGTGATCCCTGTGTTGTTCGAGGGCGAGGTCAAGGCCATCATCGAGCTCGCCACGCTGTACCAGTTCAGCGACATCCACATCGCGTTCCTCGACCAGCTCACCGAATCCATCGGCATCGTGCTCAACACGATCGCCGCGACGATGCGCACCGAGGACCTGCTGGTGCAGTCGCAGTCGCTCGCCCGCGAGCTCGGGCTGCAGCAGGCCGAGCTCACCGAGACCAACCGCCGGCTCGAGGAGCAGGCCCGCACGCTGCAGGCCTCGGAGGAGCGGCTCAAGTCGCAGCAGGAGGAGCTGCAGCAGACCAACGAAGAGCTCGAGGAGCGCTCCGAGCTGCTGCAGATGCAGAACGCCGAGGTCGAGCGCAAGAACCGCGAGATCGAGCTGGCCAAGCTCACGCTCGAGGAGCGCGCCCAGCAGCTGTCGGTCTCGTCGAAGTACAAGTCCGAGTTCCTCGCCAACATGTCCCACGAGCTGCGCACGCCGCTCAACAGCCTCCTGGTGCTCGCGCGCATGCTCGGCGACAACCCCGAGGGCAACCTGACGGGCAAGCAGGTCGAGTTCGCGCGGACGATCCACTCGGCAGGCGTCGATCTGCTCTCGCTCATCAACGACATCCTCGACCTGTCCAAGATCGAGTCCGGCGCGATGCAGCTCGAGCTCGACGCCGTCGACCTCGCCGAGGTCGAGACCTTCTGCAGCCGCACGTTCACGCCGCTGGCCCAGGCCAAGTCGCTGGCGTTCACCGTCACGCGGGCCCCGACCGCGCCGACGGAGCTCACCACCGACCTGCGCCGCCTGCAGCAGATCCTGAAGAACCTGCTCGCGAACGCGATCAAGTTCACCGAGCGCGGCTCCGTCACCCTCACGATCGAGCGCGACGTCCGCCCCGAGGCGCCGCCGGACTCGTTCGCGTTCGTCGTCGTCGACACCGGCATCGGGATCCACCCCAGCAAGCACGCGCTGATCTTCGAGGCGTTCCAGCAGGCCGACGGCACCACGAGCCGGCGGTTCGGCGGTACGGGGCTCGGGCTCAACATCTCGCGCGAGATCGCCAGCCTGCTCGGCGGCGAGATCCGGGTGGCGAGCGCGGTCGGCCAGGGCAGCACCTTCACGCTGTTCCTGCCCGCGAGGTTCGAGGGCGCCACCAACGGTTCGGTCCGCGCGACGCGGCAGACCGGCGGCCTCTGGGCGACCACCCCGCTCGCGCCCGCGCCCAAGCGCCAGCCGAGGATCGACCGCGACACGGACGACGTGGCGGACGACCGCGACGCGCTCGGCGAGAACGACCGCGTGCTGTTGATCGTCGAGGACGACGCCACCTTCGCGAAGCTGGTGCTCGACATGGCCCGCGAGCGCGGCTTCAAGGGCGTCATCGCCCCGAGCGGCGAGCGGGCGCTCGCTCTGGTGCGGAAGATCCGCCCCGACGCGATCACGATCGACATCGGCCTGCCCGGCATCGACGGCTGGACGGTGCTCGAGCGGCTCAAGCACGATCCGTACACGCGGCACATCCCCGTGCACCTCATCAGCGCCCACGACGAGCAGAGCGCGCGGGCCCTCGAGCAGGGCGCGATCGCGTTCCTGGGCAAGCCGATGGAGCCCGAGGCGCTGCGGGCGACGCTCGAGTCGCTCCGCGCGGTGATCCTCCGCGCCGAGCGTCGCATCCTCGTGATCGAGGACGACGAGATCCAGCGCCAGGCGATCGAGCAGGCGCTCGGCAACGCCGACACGGAGATCGACACGTGCACCTCGGGCACCGCGGCGCTGGTGCGCCTCCGCGAGCGGCGCTACGACTGCGTCGTGGTCGACCTCGGACTCCCCGACATGAACGGCTTCGAGCTGCTCGACCGCATCGTCGCCGACGCGGCGATCGCCCGGCCGCCGATCGTGGTCTACACCGCCCGCGAGCTGACGCCGGACGAGGACACCCGCCTCGCCCGCCTCGCCGATTCCATCATCATCAAGAGCGCCCGCTCGCTCGACCACCTGCTCGACGAGACCGCCCTGTTCCTCCACCGCGTCGAGCGCGAGCTCCCCGAGGCGAAGCAGCGGGTGATCAAGCAGATCCACGACAAGCCCTTCGTCGGCAAGCACGTGCTGCTGGTCGACGACGACGTCCGCAACATCTTCGCGCTGACGAGCGTGCTCGAGCTGCACGGCATGCGGGTGTCGTTCGCCGAGAACGGCCGGCAGGCCCTCGAGGTCCTGGCCAAGCACGACGACATCGCGCTGGTGCTGCTCGACGTCATGATGCCGGAGATGGACGGCTACGAGACCATGACGAGGATCCGCGGCGACGCCGGCCTCGTGAACCTGCCCATCATCGCGCTCACGGCCAAGGCGATGAAGGGCGACCGCGAGAAGTGCATCGCGGCGGGCGCGTCGGACTACATCACCAAGCCCGTCGACGTCGACCAGCTGCTGTCGCTCATGCGGGTGTGGTTGTACCGCGACTGATGGGCGTGACATGGACGACGAGCCCGCGTACTCGCAGCTCCTCGAGGAGATCCACCGGCGCTACGGCTTCGACTTCCGCGACTACGCGCGGTCGTCTCTGCGGCGCCGGCTCGTGAACGCGATGCACGACGAGCAGCTCCCGGACCTCCGCGCGCTGCGAGAGCTGGTCGCCCGCTCGCCCGAGGCGATGGAGCGCCTGCTCCGGGCGCTCACCGTCAACGTCACCTCGATGTTCCGCGACCCCGAGATGTACCTCGGCTTCCGCAACGAGGTGGTCCCCACGCTGCGGTCGTATCCCTTCACGCGGATCTGGCACGCCGGCTGCTCCACGGGCGAGGAGGTCTACTCGCTGGCGATCGTCCTGCACGAGGAGGGCCTCTACGATCGGTGCCGAATCTATGCGACCGACATGAACGAGTTCGTCCTGCGCGCGGCGACCGAGGCCGTGTATCCCCTGCCCGTGCTCGAGGCCCACGCCGAGGACTACCGCCTCGCGGGCGGCACTGCGGCGCTGTCCGACTACTACGGCAGCCGCTACGGCTACGGCATCGTGCACCACTGGCTGCGGCGCAACATCGTCTTCGCCCACCACAACCTGGTGACGGACGGCAGCTTCAACGAGTTCCACGTCATCCTGTGTCGCAACGTCATGATCTACTTCAACCGACGGCTGCAGGACCGCGTGCACGGGCTGTTGTTCGGCAGCCTGCGGCGGTTCGGTACGCTGGTGCTGGGCCTCAAGGAGTCCCTCGTCGGCACGGTCCACGAGCGCGACTACGACGCGGTCGATCCACGGCTCAAGCTGTATCGGAGGCGCGCATGAGGCCCTTCGTCGCCGTGGGCTGCTCGCTCGGCGGGTTTCGTGCGGTCGGGACGCTGCTCGCGGGCCTCCCGCGCGAGTTCCCCGCCCCCATCGCGGTCGTACAGCACCGGTCGTCGCACGGCACCGAGGACTACGCGGAGGCGATCCGTCGCGGCAGCCCGCTCGCCGTCCGCGAGGCCGAGGACAAGGAGGTCCCGCGGCCGGGCGTCGTGTACCTCGCGCCGGCCGGATATCACCTGCTGCTCGACGCCGGCGCGTTCGCGCTGTCGGTCGACGCGCCGGTGAACTTCGCCCGGCCCTCGATCGATGTGATGTTCGAGAGCCTCGCCGTGGAGGTCGGGCCCGCCGCGATCGCCATCGTGCTCTCGGGCGCGAGCCGCGACGGCTGCGAGGGGGCCGTGCGCGTGCGCGAGGCCGGCGGCCGCATCGTGGTGCAGGATCCCGCCGAGGCCGAGTCGAGCGTGCTGCCGCGGGCGACGCTCGCGGCGGTGTCGGCGATCGCGACCGACGTCGTGGTGCTCCCGCTGGCCGGCGTGGCGCCGTGGCTGGTCGGCGCGCTGCGCCCGTCGTGCGGTCGATCGCGGGACTGAAGGCGCTCGTCGCCCATCAAGGGCCGTGAGGCGTCGACTCGGGAGCAATCGCCGGCGCCTCGGTCGTTCGACGGCGCTTCCACGCGAGATCGACGATGGCGATGCGCTGGGCGGTGTCGCCGTCCCGCCGCGGCGGGGCGAAGAAATCCTGAACAAACCACCGCGCTGCGGCGTAGACGACCGCAGGGTCCCGATCGGCCCGGCCCCTCGTCATGACGTCGCCGCCCCGTGCCCCAGCGAGCCCGCCCGCCAAGGTGGCCACCCGAGGCGGGCTGGTGGTCGGGCTCGGCGAGACCAACCCGCCCACGGCGTTCGTCGCCGAGCTCGGCGATCCGGCGAAGGCAGCCGCCGACGGGGTCACCGCGCCCCTGCTCGGCGCCGCGGGACACGCCCCGCCGCGCGTGCCCAAGGTCCGGATCGGCGGGCGCGAGCTCGCGACGCAAGGCACCCGGGCGACCGCGCTGGGTGGGCCCGCGGCGCAGGCCGACACCGTCGAGGGCTCGGGCCTGATGCGGATCGCCGGCGAGTCCCTCGCCTCCGAGGGCGACGGGTCGGCGATGGGCGGCGCGCGCATGGTGATCGGCGGCGGCACGCAGCGCGCACTGCAGCTCGGCGGCGCGCGCTCGGCCGTGCAGCCGCCACCCGCGGGCGACACGGTCGCGGCGATGCGGTCGCAGATCCCCGTGCGCACGCAGTACGGCGAGCCCACCGCGGCGCATCGGATGCTCTCGCGGGTCTCGCCGCCGAGGCGCCGCGATCTCGCGCCGTCCGAGCTCGCGGTGCTCGTCGGCGATCCCGTCGACGTCGCCTCGGGCGCCGTGGTGACCGACGCGATCGAGCTGCTGGTCGCCAGCCCGCCGTTGTCACTGCGCCGGCGCTACGCGTCGAACCGCAGCGATCGCCCCGGCGGCTTCGGCTGGGGCTGGACCCACGACTTCGAGCAGGCGCTGTGGCTCGAGCCCGGCCGCGTCGTGCTGCGCGAGGCCGACGGCCGCGAGCTCGAGTTCGACACGATGGGGCTGCCCGGCCAGGTCGCGCGCGCCGGCGACGTGCTGCACGACACCACCGGGCGACTCACGCTGCGATCGATGGGGCGCCTGCACTGGGAGCTGCGCGGTCGCACCGACGACGGCGCGACGCTGCGTCACTTCCGACCCGAGCCCGGCGAGTCGGCGGCCGGTCGTGATCGCGGCATGTCGCGCCTGGTGCGGATCGTGCCGCTGCACCGCGGCCCGCAGGCTGGCCTCGTCGAGCTCACATACCGCGACGACGCGCGGCTGCACGAGATCCGCAGCCACGGCCGCGTGCTCGTCACCTTCGAGTACGACGCGGCGGGCCGCATCGAGAGCCTGTGGACGCCGCAGGCCGAGCGCCTGCAGAGACACGCGCGCTTCGTGTACTCCCCCGACGGCGAGCTCGTCGCGGCGTTCGACGCGGCTGGCGTCGCGCGCCGCTACGAGTACGTCGGTCACCTGTTGGTCAGCGAGACCAACCGCGACGGCGGCAGCTTCTTCTACGGCTACGACGGCCACGGGCCGGCGGCGCGATGCATCCGCAGCTGGGGCGCCGGCGGCCTGCTCGATCGATCGATCCACTACGACGGCCGCGAAGCGCAGGTCACCGACAGCCTCGGCAACGTCACCTCCTATCGCGTCGAGCCCACGGGCGTCGTCGCCGAGCGCGTCGATCCCCACGGGCTGCGCACGCGGTGGCGCCACGACGAAGCGCTGCGGATCGTCGAGGCCGTGGCGCCCGACGGCACCCGCACGATCGACGCCTACGACGAGCGCGGCAACCTCGTGAAGCGCCGCCTCCCCGACGGCGCGACGTGGCGCATGGCGTACGACGCCCACGATCGCCTGGTCCAGGGCTGGGATCCCGGCGGCGCGCGGTGGAGCTTCGGCTACGACGTCGCGGGCTCGCTCGTGCGCGTCGAGGATCCCCTCGGCCACCTGCTGCGGCTCGAGTACGACGGCGGTCGGCTCGCGCGCATCGTCGATCCCCTCGGACAGGTGACCACCCTCGAGCAGGACGAGCTCGGCAACGTGCTGACGATGGTCGCGCCCGCGGCCCAGGGCGGCGGCGCGACCCACTACGAGTACGACGGCTGGGGCCGACTCGCCGCGGTCCGGGGCCGAAGCGGCACGCGGGTCGCGTGCGTCCACGATGCGCAGGGCCGGATCACGGCGCACCACGGCGACGCCGGGGCGGTCCGGCTGGCCCGCAGCGCCGAGGGCGAGCTCGTCGGCATCGACGCGCCGGGCGGCCGGTGGGGCATCGCCCGCGACGCGTTCGGCATCGTGCTCGCGGTCAGCGGTCCGCAGAGCGCGGTCGCCTACGATCACGACAGCGAGGGGCGGCTCGTCGCTGCGCGCTGCGACGGGCTCCCGCACCTCGCGGTGCTCCGCGACGCCCGCGGCCTGGTCAGCGCCATCTCGCGGCAGGGCGGCGCGCCGAGCCTGGTCCAGTACGCCGATCGCAGCGATCGCGTCGAGCGGATCGTCGAGGGCGACGGTTCGTCGACCCACCTGCGCTGGGACGCGGCCGGGCGCCTCGTCGAGTGCGAGCGAACCCACGCGGGCACCACCTCGCAGGCGGTGTTCGCCTACCGCAGCGACGGCCTGCTGGTGTCCGCGGCCAACGAACACGCGCGCTGGAGCTTCGAGCGCGACGCGCGGGGCGCCGTCCTGCGCCAGCGCGTCGTGGGGCCGGGCGGCGCGCTGACGATCGAGAGCGCGACGCGGGACTTCCTCGGGCGTCGCCTCGGGCTCGACGTCGAGCCGCGGCTGCGTGTATCGATGCTGCGCAGCGCCGCGGGCACCCTCGAGCGCATCGCGATCGTCGACGACACGGTGCGCGACATCGAGGTCACCCGCAGCGACGACGGACGCATCGAGTGGCTGCGCGCGGACTTCGGCGCGCTCGAGCTGCGCTTCGACGACTTCGGTGCGCTGCGCTCGGTGCTGCGGACGGGACAGGATGGGCGCGTCACGCACTGGCAGCCGGGCCGCGCGGTCTCACCGCTGTGCCCCATGCCGGACGCCCGCGACGCCCTCGGGCGCCCCGCGGCGGGCCACCGGGCGCTGCCCCTGGCGATCGACGAGGATCGGCCGCTGGGCGACGGCGCGGCGCGCTGGCTGTACCATCCCGATCACGACCTGCCGATCGCGCGGCTCGCCGCCGGTCGCATGGACTTCGTGCTCCCCGACGCCGTGCTCGTGCCCGCCGAACCGAACGACACCCGCGCGCAGCGGTGGCACGCGCAGGCCTTCCCGCTGATCGGCCTGCCGGCCCTCACGCCCGTCGCGATCGCGCCGGTGGCCCTGCTCGCCCGGGCCTTCGCCCACCGCGCGTGGAACCCGGACGTCGGCGGCGCGGCGCGGACGACGTGGTCGCCCGGGGCGTGGACCGCCGAGCCCGCGGACCCCGAGCCCCGCGACGGTCGCCTCGATGCCCCGCGGCTGCGCTCGATCTTCGCCGCGGAGTTCCCCACGCGCGGCCTCAGGCCGGCATCATCGTGACGAGGACCCCGCCATGACCCACGCCCGCAGCCGCAACCACCTCCGTCGCCTCGCCGCCCTCGCGGTGGGCCTCGCGGTGCTGCCGATCGCGCCGACGCGCGTCGCCGCGGCTGCACCGGTGGAGATCGAGCCGTCGCGCCGGGCCAAGGCGCTGCAGATCGACGGCCAGGCCCGCTACGCCCAGCAGCAGTTCGAGCAGGCCGGCGACGTGTGGAGCCGGATCTTCGAGGTCCTCCCCGAGAACCCGATCAACCGCGAGGAGCGCGACACCACGCTGCTCATCACCCTCGACGCGTACAAGGAGGCCTACCGCGTCGCCCGCGAGGGCGCGACCGCCGATGGGCTGTCGCGCGGCGTGGCGATGCTGCGCAAGGGCGTCGGCGTGCTCGATCGCTACGTCGCCGCGTTCGGCCGTCAGTACGGAGCGACCACCGCGATCAGCCCGTCGGCCGACACCGCGGGCCGCGAGATCCGGCAGCTCCTCGCCGACGCCGAGCGCGAGCTCGGGCAGACGAAGCCACCGACGGACACCGGCCTGGTCGGCCCGGTGCCGGCCTCGCTGCCGCTCGACGACCGCGGGCCCGATCGCCCCTCGGGCACCGGGCTCATCGCCGGCGGCGCGGTGCTCCTCGCGCTCGGCCTCGGCGCGACGTCGATGATCATCATCGGCGCCGTGCGGGCCAAGGACGCCAAGCGCGAGTACGACGACGCCGAGGCCGACATGGACCAGGATGGGATGGACGCCGCGGACAAGAAGGGTGCGCGGGCCAACGGGTTGATCATCGGGGGATCGGTCGCGACCGGGGTGCTCCTCGCCGCGGGCGGCACGCTGCTGGGCATCGGCCTGCGCCGGCGGATCCGCTACCAGGCCTTCGCCCCCGCGTTCGGCCCGCAGTACGTGGGCCTGCGGATCTCGGGCCGCTTCTGACGCACCCCCCGTAGGAGCCCGCCCACGGGGCAAATTCGCCTGAAGTCTGGCCCCGGGGGTGGCGTCTAGTTCCCACCGGATGGGGGCCATCGGCGCAGACATGATCGGGCAGGTGCTGTCCGATCGCTACCGCATCGCCGGGGTGATCGGCGACGGCGGCATGGGCCGGGTCTTCTCCGCCGAGCACGTCACGCTGCGCCGCAAGCTCGCGATCAAGGTCCTGAAGCCCGAGCTCGCCCGGCACGAGGCGAACGTCGAGCGCTTCCTGCAGGAGGCGCGCGCCGCCTCGATGATCGCCCACCCCAACGTGGTCGACATCCTCGACTTCGGGCGCATCCCCGCCGGCCCGGTGTTCTTCGTGATGGAGTTCCTCGAGGGCGAGGATCTCTCGGTGCTGCTGCGCCGCCTCGGCCGGCTGCCGTGGCCGCGGGTGCAGCCGATCCTGCTGCAGGTCGTGCGGGGCCTCGCCGCCGCGCACAAGTGCGGCGTCGTCCACCGCGACATGAAGCCGGCGAACATCTTCCTGGTCCAGCGCCCCGACGCGATGGATCAGGTCAAGCTGCTCGACTTCGGCATCGCGAAGGTGGTCGATCGCGATCGGCCCGGCAACCTCACCGGCGAGGGCTCGGTGTTCGGCACGGCGCGGTACATGTCGCCCGAGCAGGCCGCGGGCCTCCCGGTCGACGGTCGCTCCGACGTCTACGCGGTCGGCATCCTCGCCTACGAGATGCTGAGCGGCCGCGTGCCGTTCGACAGCGACAACTTCCTGCGGGTCGCGACCCAGCACATCAACGAGGCGATCCCGCCGCTGCGTCAGGCCGCGCCCGACATCGATCCGGTCATCGAGGCCCTGGTGATGCGCGCCCTGGGCAAGCGCCCCGACGATCGCTACCCGAGCATGGCCGAGTTCGAGGCCGCGATCCTCGGCGCGTCGTTCGAGTCGACGGTGGCGATCCCCAACCCGATGGGCGCCGACGCGGTCGATCGCACGACGATCTACGACACGCGACGCGCCTCGCGATCGAACCCGCCGCCGGTGGTGGACGTCGATGCGACGGTGGTCCGGCCGCACACGCGGCGCCACGCGATCGTCGCGCCACGCAGCCAGGGCTCCGGCGGCGCGCCGGTCTTCGCCCCGATGGCCGAGCCGGGCCGCCGCGCGCAGGCCCGCCCAAACCAAACCACCACCACACCTCCAC